>ENA-OUOG01002648-OUOG01002648.1-marine-metagenome-genome-assembly--contig:-NODE-2648-length-18192-cov-5.828982_pt1 | contig 18192 bp, 11 predicted proteins | sample MGYA00248635_ERZ508505 | MGnify/ENA primary metagenome ERZ508505 (study PRJEB26176, sample SAMN06267871) | marine metagenome | isolation source: Saanich Inlet, British Columbia, Canada | place: Pacific...
AAGACCGTCACCGCCATGGACGTCGTCTACGCGCTCAAGCGCCAGGGCCGCACCCTCTACGGCTTCGGCGGCTAAACAGCCCCCGAACGCTCGCAGAGACGCTCAACCGACCAAAACCAACAAACAACCAATGGTGATAAATAATCACCACCACGCGCTCGAGAGAAACAAATCAGTCGTCGAGAGACAAACGGACACCTCCTCCTCAAAAAAACGCGATGTTTACATCGCTCGTCGCTCGCGTCGAAGATACGAAGAACGTCACAAACAGACGTCGGTCTCATCACAATCGCGCTATCCGCCTTCGTGTCTCTACATGCGCCCTCACCTCCCGTGACTTATACCTCGTCCCCTTCCACCGCCCTCTCCCGCCCTCCGGGCATGCCCTTGAACTCGGTGTTCCAGAAGAGCACGTCGGGGTGCACGGCTTCTCTTAAAAGTTCGATGGTCCACACCCAAAACTGCTCGGCGACGATCGTCGCGCGGTTCGACTTGAACACCTCCTCGACCAGGGTCACGAGCCGCACGAAGTGCGGGTGGTTGGGCGCCAGCCTCGCCGCGCAGTTCGCGTGCTCCAGCAACAAGTCCAGGTCGAAGTCCTTGCGCCCCTCCGCGGACAGAAGCCGCGACACCAAAGCTTCGCGCACGGCGTGCATCTGCCAGTGGTCCACGCCGATGCCGGCGCGCGAGAGTTTGTTGTACAGGCGCGCGGCGCCCATGACGGCGACGGCGCCCCGTTCTTTTTTTTTCCTCGCGCCAGCCCGGTCGCGCCACGAGCCGTTCGACCCGACGCTGCGTCTCTGGGACGGTATCAGATCGGCGTCGTCCGAGTCCGAGTCTGACGAGTCCGAGAACGACGACGTCGAGTCCGAGTCGCTCGACGACGCGCCGTCGCCGTCGCGATTGCGACGTCGCGCGTCGCGCGAATCCGTCGCGCGATCGTCGTTCGATCGCGACTCGTTCGATCGCGACTCGTCCGCCGATCGAAGCCTGCCCTCATCGTCGAACTGGCCCTCGAACCCGGTTTCGCCGTACTCCCAGGCGCGGAAACCCGCGTCTCTTTCCGCCTCGCGCGCCGCGCGGCTGTCGACGCCGCCCGCTCTTCGAGCGCCGAAACGCGAAGCCTGCGCTTTTGTCGCCCCGACGCCGCGGTCGCGCTCGGCGGCGGCGCGCGCGAGCTCCTCGTCGCACCTCGGGCACTTGCACAGGAACCCCCAGTGCTTGGCGAGCTGCGCGCGGCGCGCGTGCACGGGGAGCCACAACAAAGAGCTGGCGTACGACACTACGATCTCCTCGCCCGGAGCGATGCAACGAAGCGAGTACACGGTGGTGACTGTGTCGCCCACGCTCACCGCGGCGTTGGGTCTGCACGAGTGGTTACAGAGAGAGACGTGCGCGAAGACGTGCGCGACGTACGGCTCCTTCGTTACGCCTTTCGTGTTGTCACTGTCGTCATTTGGAACGACGTGTTTGTTTTCCCCATTTTCGGTCGTAGCTCGCACGGAGGTTTCGGTAACGGTTTCGGCGACGACGACGCGGCCTCCGCTCGAGGATGCGTTGGAAGACGCTCCGTCGGACTCGGCGGCGAGACGTTCGAGCTCCCCTTTTTTGGCTCGCCGGACGAACGCGTCGCGTCGCGCGCGGCCGAGCGCGTCGTTCCACGACGCGTCGTCGATGCCCTCGTCTGTGAAAGGGCTCGGCTCCTGCGACGCATTCGTCGAATTCGAAACGTTCGAGCTGGCAGAGGACGACCCGACGCCGAGGCGCGCGTAGCGCGCATCACCCGCCATCGCCCTCGCCAGCGCGCGCCGCGCCTCCTCGGCGTCGGCGAAGGCACCCGCGATCTTGAGCGGGCGCTCCTGGAACAGCATCGTCGTCGCGGGGATCTCCTCGATGGCGGCGTACCCCAAGCCTTTGCCCGGAAACCTCGCCAGCGCCACGGAGTCGCGCAGCGGCTGCACCAAGCCGGGAGGCGTCTTGGGGGGCTTCGGGCGCCGTTTGCTGCCCCGCCGGTACCTCGGCGCGTCGTCAGAGGACGTCAGGCCGCTCCGCTTGGACGCGGGAGAGGGGGGCTCGAGGTGCGACCACGCGGGGTTCAAAAGCGCCTCCGCGACCGCGTCGGGGCCGGCGTACTCGCGCCGGCGGTGGTGCGGGCCCGGCATCGCGCCCCCCCTCCGCGCGAGCGATAAGAAAAGAATAAGATGCTGACGCGCGCTGCCAGCTCACGTCGACGCGCGGGTCGCGCGACCGGCGCCTGCCGCACCCGATCCGGGACACGCGCGATGCGAGTGACCGACCGCCCGGACGCTCGCGGTGCCGTCGAGCGCGCCGCGCGCGCTCCTGTGGGGCTCGGGGAGCGCGCCTGTTCCTAGACCCGCACCTTGGCGACGCGTTGCAGCGTTGTCAGCAGCGCGTCGAAAACTCGACGCGGCTGGATTTGGGTCATCATTCGGGCCGTTTCCGGCGATTCGGAGATGCAGCGAGACAGGTCCAAAAAAAACTGTCGTCTAGCGGGGTGTTATCACTCGATCATCGGACGCGCCGACCACACGGCGCAGCGCCTCCGCTCCCGATCGGGGCGAGTCGAGGCGTCTGCGGGGGGAGCGAAACTTCGCGGGCGGCGCGATGGCGACGCACGAGCGCACGCCGCTCATCGAGCCGGATTCGGCGGCCGCGCACCGCGGTGCTTCCAGGCCGCGTTCGGTGTCCCGGCTCGCCTCGGTGGGCGCGCTCGGCGCGCTCGCGGTCGTCGCGGCGCTCACGGGCACGACGCGCGTGGTGTCGCGCGCGGTGGCGTCCGCGGGGGACGACGACGTGTTCGCCGTCGGCGTGTTCGATGACGTTCCCGAGCGGAGGGCGGACGTGCGCGTGGAGGGGCTCGATCGACCGCGCACGCTCCCGTGGCAACCGGTGAGCGAGGGCGGGTCGAAATCATCGCACCATCAGACGCACGCGTCGTCTCACGCGTTCGGCGCCGTCTCCGGGCACGGTCTGCACTGCGACATGCGCGCGATGGCGTGGTTGTTCGCGGACGTCCCCGCGAGCATACCCACCGCCGTGTTCGGCGCGCGCGCGTCTTCGCGGGAGGACTCCAAGCTCGGCGCCGGCGCCGACTCGTGGCTCGAGGGAATAGCCGAATCTTCGCCGACTTTTTCGGCGCTGGAAGACGCGCTCGTCGCTCGCGTCGGGTTCGAGGCGCAGGCGGGCGACTTCGCGGCGGTCGCGGACGCCGCCGGGTACCGAAGTTTCGTCGCCGTCGGCGAGAGCCAGAGCACGGCGGCGGCGCTCTGGGCGGGCGTGCGGCAGGCGGAGGCGAGCCGCGACGCGGGCGCGACGAAATCCGTCGGTCGCATCAAAGGGCTCGTGCTGACGCTCGTGCCCTCGATGGGTACCGAACGAAAAGAGAAACATTTGGAGCTGCGGGAGATGATCGCGACGACGTTCGGTGTGAACGCGACGGCTTTGAACGGCACGGCGTTTGAACGTCCGTCCAACACAGCGGCGGCGGATTTCGACTTCTTACGTGACTTGGAGGATTGCTCCGTCGGGTACGGCTGCGTGCCGTTCGCCAAGTACCTCGCGGCAAAGGCGAGCGATTTGCCCTCGACCGAGATCTTACGAGCGTTACAACCGTGGTTTCCCCAAACGCTCGTGTTAGCAGATTACGCGGACGAGCCCGCGCACCCGGTGGAGAACGGGCGGCTGGTCGCGGAGGCGCTCGGCGCGCGGTTCGAGGTGGTGAACACGCGCGAGGAGCGCGAGGCGCGGTGGCCGCGCGCGGTGGCGACGTTCATCAAGGAAGTTCACGACGCGGAGACCGGGGAGGAGGCGGAGGCGTCTGACGAGGAGGCGTCTGTCGCGCGAAGAAGCACACGCAAAAGAGTGTTTGCCCGCCGCCGGCGTCTGCTGGACGCGTACGACGACGCGAGCGCAAGCCTGGTGTTGACCGAAAACCAGCTCCGCGCGTCCAGCCAGCTGTGCGTCGGGGACCACGTGGCGACGCCCGCGCTGGAGAGCCGGTGCGAGAGCCTCACCGCCGAGGAGAGCGAAGCGTGGGAAGCGGAGAAGGCGGCTCGGGAGGCGTTCGAGGAGGCGACAGAAGGTGGTGTGACCACAGGCGACGCCTTTGCCGACGCGCCGCCGCCGCGCGCGTTGTCGCCGTTCTACCTGCGGACGGGCTTGAGCGTGGAAGAGTGCGATGAGAGCGACCTGGGGAACGTGCGGCGGGGGCGCGTGACGGAGTGATCCATCCGTGTGTCGATTCGACCGAAAGTTAAAGAACGTCCGCGCGTGTTCACCATCATTCATCATCGCGAGCGCGATTCCGAGTCCGAGTCGGACGACCGCGAGTCGCGCGACCGAGACCGAGACCGAGACCGCGACCGACCGCGTTCGCGCCCCCGATCGTCCGTCGGCCTCGATCGACCGTCGTCTCGAGACTCGCGACGGTGTTCTCTGTCCCGCCGGCGCCGATCATCCTTCCGCGCCTTCTTCGCGTCCTTCTTCAAACGCTTGGCTTCCTTCTTGGCGTCTTTCTTTTGTCGTCTGCGCGCCTTCTCGATGAGGCGCTCGGCGTCGCGCCGGGAGAGCGACTTCGGGTCGGAGCCTCCCGGTTCGCGAGCGGCGTCGATCCCGACGCCGGCCATGACCTCCCGCTCGACGCCGCCGCCGCCCGAGGTCCCGGGGACGCCGATGCCGATGCCGCGGGTCCGCATGCCGTCGTCCTCGTCGCCTCGCCCCCTCCTCCGCAACAGCGCGTCCATCTCCCTCGCGTCGAGCCCCCTTTTGGTCTCCTCCGCCTTGGGCTCCAGACCCATCGCCTCCGCCATCGCGCGCTCCTCCGCCGCCTTGACGGCGGCGATCTCGGCGCGCGCCGCCGCCGCGGCGTCCTCGCCCTCCTTCCCGCGCGTGTACCACAGCAGGTCCTTGCCTTTCTGCCATCGCCCCACGGACGCCTTCACGGAGTGCCCGAGGTAATACTCGCGGTCCTTGTCCGATTTCACGTCGTCCCAGTTGAACTGATCCTTCCCCCCGCGGGTGCCGCCTCGCGCGGGGCCATCGCGCATCGCGACGCTCGAGACGGTGTGGCGCCCCTCGGATCGGGAGGCGGCGATTTTCGCAAAAAACGTTGTCGGCGACAGTCCAGAAGATCGTGGACGCTCACAGTCGCCAAGTGGATAAAGCGCTCATCACCACCTTCACACCGCGCCGCGCGCCCTGTGAGCATGTCCGCCGCCCGCGTCCGCGTTCCCGCGACCGCCGTCTCGCGCCCCTGCGTCCCCTCCGCCCCGAGACCCTCGCGCGTCGCCGCGCCGCTCAGGACGCGCGACGCCTCCGCCCGAGCCTCCGCCGACGCGATGTCCTCCCCCGCGGTGGCGCCCTTCGAGTTCGCCACCGCCGCGCGCGTGGTGTTCGGCTGCGGCACCGCCGCGCGCGTTCCCGCGCTGGTCAAGGAGCTCACCGAGCTCGAGGGCTGCGCGGACGCGCCCGCGCTGATCGTCGCCGGCGCCTCCGACCGCTTCTCCGCGCCGCTCGCGGCGCGCCTGAAGGAGGCGGGCATCGCGTCCGTGACGTACCACTGCGCGGGCGGCGAGCCCACCGTCGCCACCGCCGAGGCGGCCATCAAACTCGCCAAAGAACAAAAGTGCGGCGCGGTGATCGCCATCGGCGGAGGCACGCCCGTGGACACCGGCAAGTGCGTCGCGGCCGTGCTCACGAACGGCGGGCCTAATCCGGACCTGTACGACTTCCTCGAGGTCGTCGGCCGCGCGCAGCCGTTAACGAAACGGTGCGCGCCGTTCGTGGCGGTGCCTACCACCGCCGGCCCCGGCGCCGAGGTCACGAAGAACTCCGTGCTAGAGGCGGGCGACCGCAAGGTGTCCATGCGGCACCCGTACATGCTCCCCGACGTCGCGGTGATCGACCCGGAGCTCACCCTGAACCTCCCGAAAGAAGTCACCGCGCACACCGGCCTGGACGCCCTCACGCAGTGCCTCGAGCCGTACGTCAGCAACGCGGCGAACCCGCTGGTGGATGCTATTTCGCTGGAGGGGATCAAGTTAGGCGCGAGAAGTTTGTTGGAGGCGTACGAGAACGGCGCTGTTAACTTACGAGCCAGGGAAGACATGTGCCTGTGCAGCTACTACGGGGGCTTATCGCTGGCGAACGCCAAGCTGGGCGCGGTGCACGGCTTCTCGGGGACGCTGGGCGGGTTACTTCACGCGCCGCACGGCGCCATCTGCGCGGCGCTCTTGCCGCACTGCTGCGCGATCAACGTCGAGGCGCTGGAGGGGCGGGTCATGTCTCATGACCCTTCGACCGCGGAGAAGTACCTGCAGCGGTACCTGACCGTCGCGAGGACGGTCACGGGCGATAAAGACGCCACGGTCGCGGAAGGCGTTTCGGCGCTCGCGGAGCTCGTGACGGCGTGCGGCGTGCCGGGGCTGGGCGCCTTCGGGCTCAAGGAGGAGGACTTCGATTCAGTCGTCGCCAAGTCCAAGGAGAGCTCCAGCATGAAGGGCAACCCGGTGGCGCTCACCGACGAGGAGCTCAAGGACATGCTCCGCCGGGCGCTCTGAGGTTACTGAGGTTTTCATCGCAGGAGGCGTGGATGGGCGGCGACTACGAGCGCGGCGGCTCGCGGAGATGTGAAATGTTTATCGAGATACGAAACGTCAACGACGCGCGCTCGGTCTCGTCGAAAACGACCGTTTATGTAAACGCGTGACTCGCCGGGATTCTCGGACGACGCGCGCGTCTCCCGGGACGCGCCCCGCGCGACGACGCACAACGACCCGCGCGTCCGCGTGCTGCTTCGCACGGTCACGGGCTCGCGTTCGCCGCGATGGTGGACGATGACGCCGCGGCGTTCGCGGAGACGGTACGCGCTCGGCCCTCTCCGCGCCTGGGCACCGCCTTCGCTTCTCAGCGCCCGCGGGCGCCTTCCGAGGCGAATCGAGCGTCGCGACCGACGTCTCTCGCGGCGACGTCTGACCCTCCCGCCCGCGTCCCGACGCTTCCGCGAACACTCCCGCTCCCCCAGGCGCGCCTGACGTTCCACGACGAGGCGCACGTGGTCACCGTCACCGGCTCGCGGAACGACGCGCTGTGCGTCGAGGTACGTCCCGCGCGCGCTAGTGATCGTTGAGCGCGTTTCGTCCGGCGAAGAGAACGCGCTCTTCGCGAGACGGAAGCGGCTTCTGACGCGCGCACACCCCTCCCTCGTGGGCTTCCCGTCGTAAAACGCGCGGCGACCGCACGAACGCGCCGTCGCCCGCGTGCGTCCCCTTCGCGAAACCCTTTAAACCCTTTGAACGACAGGTGGAGCGCGAGTCGGATGGCGCGCGCTGGCGCGGCGATTTCTCCAGGAAGTACGTGGAGGAGGTGTCGGCGAAGACCGGCTCGTTTAAGAAGTTCGCGGTGTTCGCGAAGATGCTCGTCGCGGCGGTGGTGGACGCCTCCGAGACCGTCTTCGTGGACCTCCTGACGTACGCCGACCTCGAGCGGCTGAAGCGCGAGCGCGGCGCGGCGCGGGGCGAGGCGAACGGGACGCGCGCGACCGCCGACGGCGCGAAAGCGCGGGACGTCTCGCCCGCGTCGCAGAAGCGTTACCTCATCTTGACGCACGCGGACGAGTTCGACCGGACGCACTATCCCCTGCCCCTTGTCTTCGAGGACGACCCGTCGCCGCAGGCGCTGCAGGCCACGGTGGAGAGGCTCAGGCGCGAGAACCGGAGGCTCAAGGAGGCGTTTTCGGCGGAAAGAGCGGGAGATCACGAAAACGACGGCGTGGGGCGCGAGACGGGCTCCGTCGTCGCCGAAAACGCGACGAGCGCGCTCCGCGACGAAAACGCCGAACTGCGCGTGAAGGTGGAGTGCCTCGAGCGCCGGCTCGTGGCTGGAGGTGACACGACTCTGCTCGAGTCCCTCCCCCCGGCGTACGCGCAGGTGGAGCGCCTGCAGGCGGAGGTGAAGGCGTTGACGCGCGACGCCGTCGACGCGAAGCGCGCGCTGGACCACGCGGAGCGCGAACGGCGCGGGCTGGAGACGGCGCTCGCCGGGGCGGAGTCTTCCAAGCGGCGGTTGCTCGCGAAGAAGCAGCGCGAGCTGGAGGACGCGCGCGAGGATATCGCGCGCCGCCGCGACGTCGAGCGCGAGCTGCGCACCAAGGTGAAGGACCTCGAGACGCAGTGCGACGGATTGGAGAGGCGTCTGCGCGCGTCGGGGGGGGGATACGCGCCGCCCCCCCGCGCGTCCAGCCGCGCTTCCAGCCGCGCGTCTTCCGTGGAGCGCTCTCGGCCTTGGCGCGAGGGAGCTTCTTCCATCGGCGGCTCCAACAAGGAAGGAGGGTTCAGGACGCCCACGCGGGGCCGGTCCCCGTCGCCCGCGCGCGACCGCGAGCCGTCGCGCGGGCGGCCGCGCACTCCGCGCTCGCCTCGGTTCGACCCCACCGCGTACGTCGCCGAGAAGCGATTAAAGGAGGAGGCTCGGTTCCGGAACAGCGCGCGCGGTCTCGCGAGCGGCGCGAGCTCGCCGTACGGGAGCCGAGCCGCTTCCCCGAGCCCCCGCGCGCGCACACCGGCGATTTCGGCCGCGAGCCCGCGGGGGGGAACCTTCGGAGGCGCGCCGCGGCCGTGGGCGCCGCGCGCGCGATCGCCGTCGCCCGGCGCGCGGGGAAGCGCGAGGATGGACCGCAAGGAAAACGTCGCGCCCGTCGGCGCGCGCGGTCCGAGCCGCGGGCCGGCGGCCCGCCGCCAGCCGGCGCCTGTTCGCGGCGGGAACGAAAAAGCGTCGTCCTCGCCCGGGCGCGTCCTGCGGGACGTGCAGCGGCGCCTCACGGAGGTGGCCGCCGGGGACAAAAAGACGAGCGCGAAAGAAAAGGGTATGAAAAAGGCGAGCGCGCCCGCGGACGCTTCGGCGGAGATTGCCGACATCGACTCGCGCCTGGCGGCGCTGCAGATGTTCCTGAAAGAGGCCAAGGCTGCGGGGTCGCCCGCGGGGAAGGAGAGGCGAGCGGAGGAGGCGTGATATCTTCCTTCGCGAAGGCATTCGCGGCGCGTCGACTCTCGTGTATGGATATGACTGAAAACTAAAAATGGCCCACGACCTCGATCTGCGCTCGAACCTTTGTCGCACACGACTCGATCGCGTTCGATTCGGTTCGCCAATTTCGTCCCGAGTTTTTCTTTTTGTCAAGCGTGTCCACTCCCGAGAGCGCGCGGTTCGGCGCGGGTCGAGGCTCGGGTCGGTCATGTCTTCGCCGGAGGTGGTGGCGATGGCCGCGATGTCGGTGACGCCCCCCGCGAACGCCGCGGAGCACGCGCGGCTGCAGAGCCACCTGCGCGCGGTGCTGCGACTCAAGGCTGGGTGCGACAATCACAACAGCGTCACGGCGCTGACGGTGCGCACGTACGCCTCGATCGTGGACGAGGTTGTGGCGGACGTCGCCGGGGAGCTCCACCGCGCGATCGCCACCGGGCTGGACACGATCGACAGCGTGTCGCAGCGCGTACCTCCCGCGGACGACGTCATCGCCGACTACAACGCCGCGGTCGCCGCGCAGGAGGCTGAGGCGGAGCGACTGCGCGCGAGCGGGATTTTCGGGGAGAGCTCGGCGCGCGATGATCCATCGGACGCGGGTCGGTCGAAACAAACGGGCGGGACCGCACACGCCGCCAAGGAGGTCGCCGGCGGCGACCTGTACGGGCGCGGGCCGGGCGCCGCCAAGGAAACCGCGGAGTGCCCGCTCTGCGTGCAGAGGGTCGCCGCGTCCAGGTTCGCGCACCACCTCGAGCGGTGTCTCGGGAAGGGGAGGCAAGCCGTGCGGCGACCGGCGCCGGCGCCGGAGCCGCGCCCGGTGGCGCCGCCGAAGAAGCCTCCTTCTTCGGCACAGGTCGGTCGACCTACTTCTCACCCGATCGAGAACAGAAACCGGGTACCGACCGCGAACGACGTACCGCCGATCGCGGGCTCAGGCGAAAAAGCGCCCGCGCCGCCGCGCGTGCGGTTCGTGCTTAACCCGCGCGCGACGGGCGTCGCGAAACCTGAGGCGGCGACGGATTTCGTCATCGCGTCGCCGGGGAGTTTAGCGCCTGCGCCGAACGCGACTGGAAAAACCGACAAGAAGACGCAAAAGACGAAGAGCGTCAATTCGCTGATGGGCCTCGGAGCGATGGACGACGTGCCCCTCTCCGCGATCGCGGCGAGCGCGAAAAAACAAACCGCTTCGGAGAAGGCGCACGCGAAGAGGGCAAAAGAAAAGTCGGCGGTGGGCGTCGCGGCGGGGAAGGTTTCTAAGAAGGAAACCGCCGCCGAGAGGCGCGCCGCGAACGCCGCTGTCTCCGCGAACAAAAGAGAGGGTGCGAAAGAGGGCAAGAAGGGGAAAAAATCCGTCTCCGTCGCGACGGATCCGTCGACGACGAACGCGACCGTCGCGAAGAAGCCGCGATCGCACCTTGGTACGAACCTCGCGAAAGATCCACAAACCTCCACTTCGGGGTTCTTTCTGTCCGAGGACCCTTTTTCGTTCGGTCAAGGCGGTGTGGGAACCGGCGTGGATTTCGGCGCGCGAGTTGGTTTGGGCGGATTCGGCGCTTCCGGCGACTCGTTCGCGTTCGAGCACGGCGCTTCCGGCGCGGGCGACGGCTCGGGGTCCACGCACGAGGACTTCGAGCTGCTCTTCGACGTCGACGACAGCGGCGGCGCCACCGGGGGGGGGGAAGGCGTGCTCACGGGGGGGTTCAGAGACTTGTTCGCGTCGTAGCGGCGCGCGTCTTTCTTGTACGAAGCACTTTGTAACACACATTCTTCACCACTTTTTTTCAGACTGTGCGAAAGTTAGACACCAAAGACTTTGTCGCGTCGCGCGAGACTACGCGGAACGGACTACGCGGAGATGGGGCCCAGAAAGTCGCGCCCCGGGAACAGCAGGCCCCCCAGCGTGGCGCGCGGCGGCCGGGGCGGCGGGGGAGGCGCGTTCGGCGGCGCGGGCGGATCCGGCGGCGCCACCGGCGACGCGGGCGCGGGCGGCGGGTCGAGCGGCGAGCTCGGGGCGACCGGCGTGGGCGGTGGTGGCGGCGGCGGCGGCGGCGGAGCGCTCCGCGGCGGCGCAAACGTGGTTCCCTCCGGCACGCGCGCGTCGAACTTCTTCGTCACGCCTTCGCCGTAGTTCCCGTCCCCGCCTCCTATCCAGACGTCGTCCAGCCACGCGTCCCACCGTCCTTCGCCCCACTCGCAGCACAGCCCGTCGCCCCAGGAGTCCTCGAGTTCAAACAAATACCGCCCCGGCTCCAGGCACAGGCGCCACGACCACTCGCCCCCGGGCTCGACGAGGGACCCGAACGCGACGCTCGCGATGACTTTCTCGTCTTCCGGAAAGTCTTCCACGGAAACCAAGTACCCCGACGCTTCGTCGATTCTCTCCTCGCGCGTCAGACGCCACGCGATCTCGGTGGGGAAGTCGTCCGCTTTCAGCGTGACGAGAAAGGAAGAGCTCGTTTCGTCCGCGCACGAAGTCGACGGATGGTTCGCCGAATGCGAAGTAGAAGGCGGCGGCGATTCCGCCACAACGACCGTCGCGTCCGAAGGAGGGCCGCTCATGGCGACGACTGATGTGGCGGCGCGACAGACCCCGAGAGGCATGTTTAAACACAGCATGGGTTTGAACTGCTCCACCGTCTCGCGCACGCGAGCGGCTTGCCCCGGGGTGAACTCGCTCATGCAGCTGTCCACGGCGTAGTTCATGAAGTTGGTCACCGGGTCCAGGCCGTAATACGGAGCGGACGTCGCGTCGCTCTCGCCGGGGCTTGAACACGTGTCGGGACCCGCTCTTTCGAAGAAGCCACCAACCAAAGCGGACGATGCGTGGGTCCCAAGCATCGTCTCGCACGAGCCGTGGTTGGCGCGCGCGTGCGGCGGCGTGTCGAAGACGGCGTCGCCCGCGTCGGCGTCCCACAGGTCGTGGCAGCCCCCCTGGAACGTGTGGTACAGCCCGAGGTAGTGGCCCACCTCGTGCACAAAAGTGTCCCCCAAGTGGTACGGTGTCGCCGATCCTCCGGGCAACGTCGAGTGTAACAGAAACACGCCGTGCTTTTTATCGTCTTCGGGGAACTCGTCAGGGAACGCGTCGATCCAGCCGAGCGCCCCGTCCGGGGGCTCGCACAGAAACACGTTGAGGTAGGACGCCGGGTCGGACGCGAGCGCTTCTCGGATCTCGCGCTCGCCCGCCGTGCCCGGCGCGCACGCGTCGCGGAACCAGGAGGAATCGTCGGTGTACGTCGCCGAGTGAAAAACAAACGTCGCGCCGACGTCGGCGGCGTCGGCGTTGGCGGCGCCTTGGTAGGTGTTCGTGTTTCCCCCGAACGCGCGGTTCAGCACGTCCACCTGCGCGTGGAGGCGCTCCAGCGAGACCAACCCGGAGTTGCCGTCGTGGATCACGTGGAAGATCACGGGAACGGTGACCGCGAAGGGAGCGTCCAAAAAGTCGTCTTCGAGGAGCGTTCGGTGGTCGCGGCTGGTGGCGCGGAGACGCAGACGCGCCGCGGTTCCCTCCGCGCGCCTGGCCTCCTTCGAACGCACCTCCGCGCGCGTGAGCTCGCGCGTCGCGCACGAGCGCGCGCGCGAGCTCGTCGCCGCGAGCGCCCCGGAACCGGGCGGCGGCGGGAGAGGCGCGGGCGACGGGAGCCCGAGGAGCGCTCCTTCGAAGAGCGAGGAAGTCGCCGGGGGTTCGGAAGGGGCCGGGGTCGACGAAGACGGTGGGGTCGGGACGACGCGTACCCATCGCTCGCCCCCGCCGTCGACGCGCCAGGCGACGAGCGCTTCGTCCGCGCCGTGATGCCTTCCCTCGGCTGAGGCGGCCGCCTGCGCGACCCGTGAGCGCGCGTCCTGCCGCTTCGCCTCGCGCTCGTCGGGCACTTCGCCGGCGGAGTCGTCCCGCGAGCCTCCCGCGGTCGCGCCGCAAACCCAGAGGGCGAGGCACGCGACGAGCGCGGTCGCGCGAGAACTCGCGGCGCGCCGCATGGCCCACGCGCGTCGCCGCCGTCGCGGCCGCGAGTGGCGGTCCCGGCGCGTCCGCGACGCGCGACGCGTCCCTCGGGCGTGCCGTTCGAGGCGGAGAAAGGCAAACGCGGAAGAACGCACTTGTCTCGAGTAGAAGAGGCGGTTTGACAAAAAACTTTACGCCGCGCGCGTCTCTTTTCTTCTCGCTCCGACGGCGATCAAGAGCTCACGACTATGCGCGCCTAACGCCCGAGTGCTTGCTCCTCCACGACCACCACCTGTTTCCCCTGCAGGCTCTTGATGTCCTTCTCCAGCTGCGTCATCTCCTTCTCCAGCGACTCCTTTCGCCGCTGGTGCGACGGGACGTCGAGCGAAAACGACAACCCGCCGTACGCCTTGTTGAGCTTCGCCCATTTCATCTTGAGCTCGTACAGCAGCTCGTCCCGCTCGTCCTCGGTCATCTGCCGCGCCGAACCTCGTGTCGAGTCCTGCTGCTCGCGCTCGTACGCCTCCATCTGCGCCTTCTCTTTCTCGATCTGCGCCTTGATGGAACGCAGGTAATCGGGGACGCGACCGTAATCCTTCTTCGACGTCGCGTTCGCCGGCTCTCGTCGCGTCGGAGGTTTGGCGAGGATGGTCTCGATCGCGTTCGCGGCGATGAAGTTTTTCGTGGACCGCAGGCCCATCAGCGGGCGCTCCGTGGCCTTCGGGACGGGGGGCTTCGTGGTCACGCGCGCGCGGCGCTCGAACGAATCGCTCACTGTCGCGGACCGCGGCGGGAAAAAAGATTTCGGAAACGGCGAGAGTTTGTTTTTCGAGGCGGACGACGACGAGTCGACGGAGAATTTCCGAGCGGGAGGTGGGGTCGGATCGGGGTCAGCCACCGCGCGCGTGGACGAGGTGCCGCGCGCGACGCGGCGAGCGGAATCGGCGACGACGACGGCGCTCGGCGGGCGAGACGAGAACCGCGCGCGTTTCGCGCGCAGAGACGCGTTCGTCGTCGGACGCGAGGGAAACGCAATCGAGCCCGAATGCGGTGGCGCCGGTTTTGGAACATCGCGCGTGGTTTTCCGTCGCGGCACGGAGCTCGTGCGGGACACGGAAGGCGTCCGCTCTCGAGAGACGCTCGGGAGGTGACGCACGTGTGTTAGCCGTGGCGTTGAGCACGCCCGTGTTCTTCTTCAGAAACTTGCTCGTCTCGGGCTTGACGTCCCCCGGCGCGCGCCCGAACGTCGCAGTGGCGCGCCTGGGCCCGAGCCCGAACTTGGCGGGGTCCACGGTCCCGGGGTGCTGGCTCTTGTGCATCGGCGGCCGAGCCTGCTGCACCTCCGGGGGAGGGATCAGGTTGTAGATGGACTCCCCCGACTGCATCGTGCCTCGCCTCTCGCGTGCCTTCGCGGATGGGTCGCGCTCGACGCCGCGCGAAGCGCTGTGATTGCGCACGCACCGCGAACGGGCGAACACGAGACTGGCGAAGCAAACGAGACGTCGGACGGTTGATCGTGGTGATTGTGATTTCTCTGTGAAAACGAAACCGAACCCGTGTCCTTCACCGACGAGTTTTGATCGGGCACACGATGAAGCTTGAGAGACTCACCGGCCGAACGAGGTTTACGAATGACAATGTGTGCCGCGTTTTTCCGATCGACGATTGAAGGGCGATCGCGCTCGCGGGAAGACCGCACAGCAAACCGCGCGAACGCGTGGTCGCTCGTCGTGCGGGGCGGGGACTGCGGGTGTGCGTGCGCGTGAACCCCCGGTGGGCGTCCGTCGGTCGGCCGAATCGGACGAGGGGAGCGAGAATTGCGCGTGGATTATTTGGCGCCACAGCAGCAGATAAGCCTCGTCAACAATCCGCAACCGCGCGTCGCGAGCGGTTGGACGACGATGACGGGCGCCGCGCTCGCGCGCGCGGCTCACGCGGTGTGCGCGAACAGACGCATCCACACGAGCGCGCGGACGACCGCATCGGATGAGCGAAGCGCGAGCCACGCGAGCGCGAGCGCGCGCGGCGCTTCGCCTGGTTCGAGAGTCGCCCCGCGACGTTTCACTCCGTCGTTCACGGCGCCTCGTTCGAGAACCGGGCTCCCGAGGACCGGGGCGACCGCCGGCCGGCGCCGCGTCGTCGCGGCGGCGACTTCCGAGCCTTCCGACAGTCAGTCCTCCGGCGCCGAGACGGAGTCCTCCCGCGTCGAGTCCTCCATCGTCGGCGGCACGACCAAGGATGACTGGTCGCACGTGACTCCGGATTGGCTGTACCGCAGCATCGAGCCCGAGTTAAACAGCTACCTGTCCGAGTTTGAGCGGCAGGAGGTGTACCAAGCTGTGGTTTTGGCGTTCGACGCGCACGACGGGCAGAGGCGCAAATCCGGTGAGCCGTTCATCACGCACCCGGTGGCGGTCGCGGGCATACTCGCCGAGCAGAAGATGGACCACGAGACCGTGATCGCGGGGCTCCTGCACGACACCGTCGAGGACACCGACCGCGTGACGTTCGAGTCCATCGAGGAAAGATTCGGCCGAGCCGTGAGACGCATCGTCGAGGGCGAAACCAAGGTGAGCAAAGTCAGCTCGTCCGTCTCCAAGAAGACCAACCCGGGTCAAGCGGACGAGGCGAGTAACAGCGAAAGCGTCTCTCCCTCGGCGAAAAACAAAAACGACGTGCAGGCGGATGATTTGCGCGAGATGTTTTTGGCGATGACGCAGGAAGTGCGCGTGATCGTCGTGAAGCTCGCGGACCGTTTGCACAACATGCGCACGCTGGGATCGTTAAAACCGGAGAAAAGGGTGAAGATCAGCCGCGAGACGCTCTTGGTGTTCGCGCCGCTCGCGAAACTTTTAGGGATGTACTCGGTGAAGAACGAGCTCGAGGACTTAGCGTTTCGCTGGTCGTCGCCGGAGGCGCACGCGGAAACCGCTCGGTGGTGCGACGAGCTCTCCAAGAGACAGGAGCCCACCGTGAGACGCGCGGCGGAGGAACTCAGGGCGTTGTGCGAGAGCGACCCGTTCCTGAAGAACAAATGCGCGCGCGTGGAGGTCATTCCGCGAGCCAAGGAGCTGTACGGCGTGTACCGCAAGGCTACGAAGGAGGAGAAGAAAGAGCGGTTGACGCTAGCGGAGCGCCTGAGGTCCGTGCGCGAGGTGGCGCAGCTTCGCGTGGTGCTCGAGCTGGACGACACGACCGTCGCGGACGGGGGCGCTAACGGCGTGTCCACGCGCGTGTGTTACCACGTGCTGGGTTTAGTGCACGAGCGCTGGCCCCCGGTTCCGGGGCGCATGAACGATTACATCGCCACGCCCAAGCTCAACGGGTACCGCGCGCTGCACACGGTGGTGCTTCCAATTGGGGAGACAAAAAAGGACGCGACGACACAAAACTCGAACTCCGAACGAAAAAAAGACGTGTTTCCGATCGAGCTGCAGATCCGCACGGGGGAGATGCACCGCATGGCGGAGAGCGGCATCGCGGCGGACCCGGAGGTGAAAGCGGCGTGGCGCGCGACGGCGAAGAGAACGGCGCGGCGCATGCACAGAGCGCGCGTCGCGAAACTTCGCGAAACTTCAGACGATGCCTCCGAGACCGTCTCGGCTGAAGTGTTTCCGTTCGCGTCCATGGATTCCGACTCGGACTCGGACGAGGACGTTTCGGATTTGCATGATGACGAGGAGGACTCGGTTTTGATCCGCAGCGGGCACGCGCGGCAAGTCGCGTGGCTGTCGAACATCCGCGAGTGGCAGGAGGAGTTCCTGGGCGTGCTCACGGCGGAGGAGTTTGTGGACACCGTCACGGGCGACTTGCTCGGCCGGCGCGTGTTCGTGTTCACGCCGACGGGGGGTGTGATGAACCTGCCGCACGGAAGCACGGTGGTGGACTTCGCGTTCTACACGGACGCCGGTCTGGACGCGGTGCGATGCTCGGTGAACGGCGCGCCGTGCGATTTCGACCGCGCGCTGAAAAACGCCGACGTCGTCGAGATCTTCCGCGCCGGGGACGACGAGCGCAACGTTTTCGCGAAAACGTCGTCGTCGTCGTCGCGAGAGTACGATGACTCAAACGACGCGACGCGCGACGTCTCCAACGACAGTCAGTCCAACTTCTCTTCGTACGGGCTCGAGTTCTCCGACGGCGTCAACCTGGACGCGGGGCGTGGGAACGACGGACGGAACGACGCGTTGTTCAACCTCGAGCTGCTCGGCGGCGCGGGCGAGGCGTCGGCGGCGGCGGTGGCGAGCGCGGCGAGGAAGCAACGCGTCGCCACGCAGCGTCGTTTTTTGCAAATCGCGCGCACGCGGTCGGCGCGCGCGAAGATCAAGAAGTTCCTCGCCGAGCACGGCGCGCTGGACGACGAGGTGGACGGCGTCTCCACACAGAGCGGTTCCCTGAACGCCGCGAACAGGAGCGCGGACGAGGACACGCTGGACGTGACGGATGAGATTCGGCGCGCCGCGCGCGCGCTTTGCGCCGCAAAGGAGAGCGGCGCTGATTCTGATCCAAGCTCGTCGACGTCCAAAGAGAGATCTCCGGAGAGCTTCCGGTCGTTATCGCGCGCAGTTTCCGGCGCTCGCGTGACGCTGCGGTGCGTGGACAAGGACGGGCTTCTGCGCGAGATCTCCTCCGCCATCTCTAATATCGAGGGGTGCTCCATCGTGGGGTACGCCGGCGAGAGCGTAGGGAAAAACGAGTTCCTCATGACGTATACCATCGTGCTGGAGACGTCCAAGCTGTCGGAGGCGGAGTTCGACGGCTCGCAATCCGGCGCGGAGGCTGCGGTGATGGACGTCGACGCGCGGCTGCACGCGCTGTTCAAAGCGTTGCGGGCGCACGACAGGGTGCTGGACGCGAGGCTGTTCTGCAAGCTCGACAGCCGTGTGGGGGACGTGTTCGGGGGGGCGTAGAGAAGATAGGTCTGGAGAGCGCGTTTAAGAAGCGCGTCGTGAAGACGTCTCGATTGCAAACGTAATTCTAATCGCGCGCTTCCTCGGACGACGCCGGAAACGATGAACCCGACGTCGAACGCAACCACTCCTGCATCTCGAGGTGGCCGCCACTCCTCGCGTGCGCGCACACAAGCTCTATATTCCACGGGCAGCCGTTCTCGCGCGCCAACTTCAACGTCTCGAGGTGGCCGCCCTTCGCCGCTTTCGCGCACGTCCACTCGTGCCACGGGCAGTCGTTCTCGTGCGCCCACTTCAAGA
>ENA-OUOG01002651-OUOG01002651.1-marine-metagenome-genome-assembly--contig:-NODE-2651-length-18171-cov-6.197027_pt1 | contig 18171 bp, 17 predicted proteins | sample MGYA00248635_ERZ508505 | MGnify/ENA primary metagenome ERZ508505 (study PRJEB26176, sample SAMN06267871) | marine metagenome | isolation source: Saanich Inlet, British Columbia, Canada | place: Pacific...
GTGCGCATATCACGGATTGGAACACCGTCGCGAAGCAAGTTTTGGAGAACGCGGGTGACAGAGGCGAGGCTCAGTTTGTTTGGTACTAAGTTCTCAATCAGTTTCGGTGAACGCTCAGCAGTCTTGTCTAAGAGCTGTTGCACTTCATCGTGACCGAGAAGCTCAGGTGCAGCTTGATACAGGATGCTATTTAAATGTGTTGCGATTGCGGTTGGTGCATCGACAACTGTATAACCGAGTGTTCTTGCATAATCCCGCTGTGATGGCTCAATCCAATACGCCTCTAAACCAAATGCGGGCTCCTTTGTTGCGATTCCTTCAAGTGGCGTTGAAACGTGACCTGGATTAATTGCAAGCTCTTTGCCGGCATGGCTTTCACCTCGACCACGAACGACGCCATTAACCATCAAGTGATAGGTATTTGGCTCAAGATCCAAGTTGTCGCGTATACGCACAGGCTGCACAAGGAAGCCAAGTTCAGTTGATAGTTTCTTGCGAACGCCTTTAACGCGAGTCAAAAGTTGGCCCCCTGTTTCTGTGTTAACGAGTGGAATCAGTCCATAGCCAATCTCTAGGCTGACGAGATCGACTTGGCTCACATCTCCCCAGTTAATCTCTTGCTCTTCTTTGGATTGCGCTTCACGCTCAACCAATGCTTCTTCTTGAGCTGACAATTCTGACGCTGGACTGGCGCGCATAACCATGTAGCCAATGCCGGCGCAGATTGCGGCAAGCATGACAAACACTGTTGTTGGCATACCAGGAATGATGCCGAGAAGAGTCAAAATACCTGCTGTAATGAATAATGCACTCGGGTTTGCTAATTGATTCGTTGTTTGGTCTGTCATTGATTCGCTAGTGGTCACTCGTGTAACGATGATTGCAGTGGCGAGCGATAGAACCAGCGAAGGGATCTGGGCAACAAGCCCATCACCAATCGTCAATAGGACATAGATTTCACCAGCGTCAGCGAATGACATATCGTACTGAGTCATGCCAATGGTCAAGCCACCAATAATGTTGATGATCAAAATCAGCAGACCAGCGACCGCGTCACCGCGAACAAACTTACTCGCACCATCCATAGAACCAAAGAAATCCGATTCTTGCGCGATTTCAGCACGACGCTTCTTAGCTTCATCTTGATCGATGACGCCACTATTTAAATCCGCATCGATCGCCATCTGCTTTCCTGGCATCGCATCCAAAGTAAAGCGCGCGATAACCTCTGATACCCGGCCGGCACCTTTGGTGACAACGATGAAATTGATGATCATTAAGATGCCGAAAATAATAAAACCGACAAGGTAATTACCGCTGATCACAAAGTTACCAAAGGCTTCGATTACCTTACCTGCGGCGTCAGTCCCTTCGTGGCCATTTACCAACACAATACGTGTCGATGCTACGTTGAGGGACAGACGTAGCATCGTCGCGAAAAGCAAGACAGCGGGGAATGATGAAAAATCGAGAGGCTTCTCTGTATGGATAGCGATCATAATTACGATCAAGCCGATCATGATGTTGAGCGTGAATAGGATATCGAGCAAGAAAGTAGGTAACGGCAAAATCAACATCGCGATGATCAATAGCACAAGCGCAGGAATACCTAATGGCTTCCAATCCACCTGTGGGATTGACTGTCGAATATCTGACAGAGCGAGTTGCACGATAAAAACCTCTATTTTTCAGTTATTTACACATCCATCCGTTGAGGGTGTTTGTGCTCCACTTGGGTCTTTGCAAGAGGGGTGCCAACTTTTGCCGCTGGAAGAGCCGTTAGAAACAAATACGTCTTTTCATAAAATTTTTCGATGACCTGCCGATATAAGTTCCAGAGACAATGAATTCCTTGGCATCAAACGTGCAGGGGAAATGGCATTGATAACGAATTCGGCAATTGAAGTTGAGGATTACGAAATGCGTACGATGGTAAATTGGTTTGCAATAGCGCTAATTGCAATGGTTTCAGGCTGTACAGTCACAATGGCACCTCCTGGGCAGGAATCTGCCGCTATGATGCAGCCCCAGATCGAAACCAAGATCGAAACAAAAGCAATTCCTGTTGTTCAGCGCCGCAGTGCGATTCGTTCAACTGGATATGCAGTGATTAGTGTGCAGCCATCAGATGTCGATGCGCAGCAGCGTCTTCTCGCGATCCGCGCATCGAAGCTTGACGCATACCGTGGTTTGACCGAGCAGGTGTATGGCCAGTACCTCGATGCATCGACTACTGTTGCTGACATGGCGGTTTTAAGCGATACGTTCCGCACGCAGGTTGAAGGTGTGATCTACGGCGCGAAAGTTGTGAGTATTGCGCCCGTTGGTGAAGATACCTATGAGACAACGCTGTCGTTAGACCAAGACGTTGTTGATGATCTTCGCGCACTGTATTTAGCATCACTTGCGAGCAACCGTTCATAAGTTATGCGTTATTCAAGTTGGTTTGCCGGGGTGATCCTCGGCACAGGATTGTCCTTCAACGCCTTGGCTGAGAGCCATGGCGGGGAGAGCCCTGCGGCCAGCCTTGATGAATCGACATTGATTGCGATTAAAGAAGCCTTGGTTTCTGAAGCGCAGGCAACAGAGTCGAAAGTGATCAATACCTCTTGGCTCGACGCCAAAGGGCAATTGCATGAGAGCACCATGGTCCACTCTTCGATGCGGGTACGCGGCATCCAAGTTCGGGCCTACCTCGATGAAATGCAAAAGCCAAAAGTAGCGATCGCTCTCGATGACAAGGAAGGTCTTCTTCCTGAGTGCTTTGCCAAAGATGATCATTTAAAGCGGACCGTGAGAGTGAATCCGATCCGCATGCAGGGATATTTTGTCACTGAGTTGCAACCGATTGCAGCAGAAGCAGCTGACCTTTTAAGGCGTGAATTCTCAGTCTACTTCGAAGATTCTGAGCACTGGCATGCGAAACGCCCTGTGCAACAGGCGAGCGCATACCAAAGCATGGTGTCAGGCTTGAGATTAGATCCTGTGCGTTACGAACTTGAAGTGACAGTATCGAAAGGACTGATGCCGAGAGGACAGAAGCGCAAGCCAATTCCGGGATCGGATCCAGTCAGCTCATTCTTTATGGGGACGCCTTCTGCATTCGCTGAAGACTGGGTTCATTTGAAAGTACAGTTGATGAAGCTGGCAACAGGTGAGCTAATTTGGACTGGAATGTCAGATGTTCGTGTTCCTGTTCGCCCAGTGACATACACCAATCAGGCATTGCCTGATGCGATGGCAGCTCAAATTCGCAATGACGTGAATGGATGGACCGCATTATTGAGTGAGTACGCGATGTGCCAACCAGTGAATTTTCAAATTACTGATTCGAATGGTGAGGTGAAAATTGATGGCGGCAAGACATCCGGTCTAAAAACAGGTGAACGTCTATTAGTCATCGATCAGGCACGTATTCCTGATCGTATGTTGGAGCCAGGTGCATTGGCTGAACTTTCATTGGCGCAAGTCGTCAAAGTAGAAGGTGATTCAGCAATTATTGAACATGCAGCTGGGGCTCCTCTGCTTGATGCAACTGGTAAAGTTGCTTTACCGTTTTGATAAGGATGAATGTGATGCGTTGGTATGTTTCGATCGTGACTGTTCTGTTCGCAGGATCTGTGATGGCAGCTGACATGTCCGTTGATCAGGCTGTGAGCCGACTTCTCAAAGATATTAAAGATGTTGAGGTGATGAAGGTGCCCGTGCCTGGCGCACCACCACAAGGAATGAACGCGGGTAAGCAGCAACTGCCTGCAACAGTCAAAACTGGTGGCACCTATCAGGTGCGACGCGGCGAGACCCTCGATATGGTGATCCGGAAAGTGGCGCCGAACTCTCCGCTACAGCGTAGCTTACTTCGCCAAGCGTTTGTGAAAGCGAACCCACATGCATTTCGCCGGAACAATCCAAACTGGATGTACGCAGGTGTCGTTTTGAAGGTCCCTGATACCGATGATCTGCGTCGTGTCATTTTTAAAGACTCGCCAGGTAGTTTGAAGAAAAACGTCTCTGACGAGAAAGCCGGATGGGTCCGGTTCCCTTGATATGGACTTGGCTGCACCGGGCGGTGTTGGCCTAGACCACGTCGCTCGAGGACTCACTCACATATTACGTCTTGTCATTTCTGATGAGGCGGCTTCCGCGATTATTCGGGCGCACGCTGAAAGTGTGGTCCTCACTAAAGATCCAATCAAACAAGAACCTGTGGTTCAGGCTCAAACACAGACTGGTCTCATCAAAATCCCGGTTCCTGCAAATCCTGAGTTGTTGAGGATTTTGGATGCAAACTCAGAGATCAAAATGCATGTCCGTGTGACATCGGATCATCAATTAATGTTAACCGGTCAAGTGTTACGACCCGAGCCAACCCAGATCATTTTAAAGACAGAATCAGCTCATCCCGTTAGGGGGCCGACATCATTGTTGTCAAAGCCAGTGCCTGACGATGGTTTGCCTCCGGTCTTGCGAGCAATCAGTCAGGTGACACCAATCCAAGTGAGTCAGGCATTGGCACCGAAGGCGATTGCCGCCAATCCGATGCCAGCACCTTTGGATGACGCTTTAGCGCCTCAAGAACATGCTAAATTACCGTCTGAACTGGCAAAATCGGTCGTGCAGTCGATACAGACTGTGGGGGGCGAGAAACCAATGTTAATTCCAGATATTTCTGCTGCGGTACCGCGAGCGATTGCGCCGGATGCGTTGCCGACCAACGTGCCCATTCGGCAGCCGATTGCTGGTGAGCTTGGTTTGAAGGCGGGGCAGGTCGTCCAAGCCCTCGTCGCGTCGAGCGGCGACAAGATGGCACTGCATTTGGGTCAGCATCAGTTTCCCTTGCCTCAAAACATGAGGCTACCCGCTGGCGAAATTGCATTTCGAGTAATTCAAGCCAAAGACGGGTTCGGTTTGGTCCCACAGCTTGCGCAACAACCACAGGCCAGTCAGGCCCTGTCGACTTCGGGATTATCGGCGGCGCTCGCTGCCATATTGACTCGTAGTTCGGCTCGACCTCAAACCCAGAGCTTGTTCGCGCCTCAAGGTCTGGAGAGCATTTTGACGGCAGCAGGATTACCGGATGAGGCCAAAAAGCTAGCCGCCAATCGGTTGCAGTCAAACCAGCTGACAGGTGATCTTGTCAAAAGCGCGATTCAATTTGGTGCGCTTGGAAATGAAAAGGCGTTACTTGAAGGTGTCGCGTTCCAGGGAGGGATGTTGAAGCCTTGGTTGCGGCAAATATTGAAGTTACTTCCTCAACAGTCTGAACTGACCTCGAGAGTTGCATCACTCGTGACAGAGCTTGAGAGTTTGCAGATTGAAGCGCTACCGCAGTCGCATGTCCGTGAATCTGGATTGGCGGCCGTTTTATTGTTTCGTGATCAACCGCCTGTTGAGTTGTTGTTTGAGCGCGAAAACGTGGCTGACGGTGATGAAGTGAAGCGGTTATGGATTTTAAATCTGCATACATCACTCGATCGGCTGGGCGAGGTTTGGATGAAGTCCGCTTTTTCTGGAAAAGATGTTGAGTTGACCTTTTGGGCGCGAGAAGCGGAAACAGCAGCCTTGGCAAAGAAATCCAAGATGGATCTAGAAGAAGCGTTGTCCGAACATGATCTCAACGTGAAGTCGATGCAAATCTTTTCATCACCGAGACCTGGATTTGATAAACCGACATCCGATGGGATGCCGCACCTGGATGCCAAAGCATGAAACGATTCACCAAAGATGCGATCGCTCTTGAGTATGGGCAGCAGGATGCGCCGACAGTGCTTGCCAAAGGATCCGATGAGCTTGCCCTCGATATTATCGAGGAAGCGAAAAAGCACGGTATTTTTATTGCAGAAGATCCCCAGCTCGTGGCTGCGTTGTCGCAAGTGGGATTATCTGAAGAAATTCCAGAAGAGCTCTTTCATGCGGTTGCAGTGATGCTGTCGTGGGCTTACTGGATGAAAGGCCTCAAGCCAAATGCTTAACAATTACCGTCCCTGACCGGATGATGTTGCGGTGTGACAGAAATCAGCGGCTTGGCATGCGAAGGCAGTTCTTGAGTTTGCAGTAATAAATCAATCGCCTTAGCAATCCAATGTGGACGGTACAAGGCCATCAAGAGCCCAAATGCCCCAACAACCAAAAGCCCTAGGTAGACCAGCTTCATGCGGCCTGTGAGTGGCTGATCTGGTAGCAAAGTTATGAGGCCTGTTGAGATCCAGGTTTCCGGTCCGATCTCAAGTAAATCAATGCGTGACCAAACCCCGAATTCACACACCACTGTCACCTGATCCGGCGCTGTCTTTTGTGTGAGCACATTAGAAAACACTGTCGGGAGATCACGAATATTTACCCGTGTTGCATTAACCTCAGCATATCGGTGCACTGCGTCGCCATTATCACATTCAATTCCCGGACGAGGTGCCCACTGCGAGAAGTCAGTTTGAATCAAGTTCAATAAAGCGACTGCGAGAAACATCCCAAAAACCGCGATAGAAACGCGAGGGAGGCCATTAGATTGTGTGAGATTTGGCTTATGCATCCCCAGAGAGTATCGAACGTCGCGATGATTTAACACGTCCAAGTTTCGTGTAGAGCTCTAAAGTGCCTGCGGGGTCTTGATTTTGTAGTGTTGAAAGCGCGCCTTTAATTGCGTCAAGTTGCTTTGAGATAAGGAGTTCATTGCGCTGATGTGATTTTTTGCAACGCTCAAGGATTTCGGTAATGTCATTCCAGAGCGGGTTCTTGACAATTGCCTCGAGGTGCTCTTGATCTGTTGATTGGTTTGGGTCTTGGACAACTCCACTTGAGGCAAGCGTTTGCAAAAGCGTCATCTTTTCCTGCTGAAGAGACTCGAAAGCATCGAGCTTTTGAGTTTTGAGCGCCTCATATTCATCGGTGAGGAGAGAATCTAAGCGCTGCACAGACTTTAAAAGGGTCTGCAGATCAGGAAGATGCATTATGCTCCTTACAGCAGTTTTTCGATGTCCGAAAATCCTTCAGCAATACGTCTTGAGTCGATTGGGTAGTTTCCATCGGCTAGCGCCTGCTTAATTCGGTCAACCTTTTCTGCGTCAAAACCCGCTTTGTCCAGTTCTGCCCTCGCTTCAACACTTAATTCAACACGATCCGTATCGAGCTGAACCACGTTTGATGCATTTTCGTTCTCTTCTGAGCGAATACGAGCAACATCACCTTTCGGCTGTTCTGATTTGATCGAAGTAAGTGAACGTCCACCTACTCCTGAAATTGAATCTGCCATTTCCGTCTCCTCACTGCCGGAAAAAATCTATACAAACATAGAATCGGCACGCTTAACTGAAACTTTAACACTTTTTTCAAAAAAAATATTGCGCCGGAAATCAGGGGGAGATCCCTTTGGCTTGGTGGCGTCCGGTGACGATTCCGCGGATCACTTTCCCAGATTCCGCGTTGGTGAGTTCAACTTGTTCTCCCATTTTTCCATCTTCCATTGCGATGGTATCAACACTAATCGTCAATGCGCCTCTGGTGACAGTTAGCGTGACGTTTTCACCTTTGCGCACAAGATCGGCAGCTGTGAGATCAGAGATTGTAATTGGGCCTCCTGCTCGTATGGTACGCGTAGCCTCGAGTCCAATAGCTTCATCGAGAGTTGACAATGTTTGCGCGCCGATTTGTTTTTTCGGTTGGAGCGTCCGTTCAACCATGTCTTGAGTAATCACCTGACCTCGGATGATATTAGTCGCGCTGACGACTACATATTCTGATTGCTCGATATCTGAATCGAGAAGAGTTTGGCCTGATTCGATATAGCGAGATGCGGTGATAACTCCCGATGGCCACGTGCTCAGAACATTTAGAGGCGGTGTTTCGGTTGCGAGGCGTGTGAGGTTGGCTCTCTGGATTAATTCGCCAGCTTCGTAGGCGCGATCAGTGAGAAATACAGCCATTTCATGAATGACCATGGTGCTCTCAATGACTGTATTAGCCTCGAGAGAATCTCTGAGTACGAGACCTTCTAAGAGGTGGGGGGCCGTATAGATGTCGTTAGATCGCCCTGAATACGGAACCATTCGCAAGTCTGAAGTTGAGAGTGTGTGCCCAGCGCTCAGCGATCTGGTGATTGCGAGTGCGCGGCTTGTCTCATCTATTTTGACACGGATAAAGCGTTTCCAAGATGGACTGTCACAGAGTGCTTCCACCGTACGTTGGTTACCTTTAAACGGAAATCGAAATTCAAGTGCTGTGTCGCACTGATCAACAGGCACACGACGATCTGGCGCTGACATAACAATTGCGGTCAATGGATACCCTGTTTCTTGGCTTACCCAAGCTCGCGCTTCATTGACGAGCGCATTTCCACCCCCGGGGAACGGTGTGGCAGTCGAGGCGAGTGGCCAGAGCATGATCAGAAACAGATACATCGTGCGTTTTAGTTGCATCGGCTCAGTATGAGTTGGGACTTGCGAAATGCAACTGCAAATATCGGCAATCTCTTGCCGAATTTCGTCAAGAGCGTTTGCCGTATCGAATCAAACCTGCCGGTTTAACTTGGAATCACTCACTTGGCACATCAATTGCTTTCTTAAGCGTGTGAATGTCATTTCTCTGACGATTAATCGAAGAGATGACGGAAAACTTTAGAGGCTGAACATGAAATTGTTTGAAAACCCATTCGGAATCCATGAGCAGGCGGTCTCTGTTCGTAACAAACGAATGGAGTTGATCGCAGCGAACATCGCAAACGCTGACACGCCAAATTTTAAAGCGCGTGATTTGGACTTCAAGAAGATTTTGTCTGCGTCAGACCCAGCGCCAATGGCAGCGACTAACGTACGTCACTTCGGAACTGGTGAAACCGAGAATCCGAGTGCCTTTGTTTACCGAGTGCCTTACAACTCATCTGTCGACGGTAACACTGTGGAGATCGCGGTTGAGCAGGCTCAGTACGGCCAAGCAGCGGCTGACTATCAAGCAACACTTCAGTTTTTAGAAAGCCGCATTGCCGGGATTCGTAAATCGTTACGTGGTGAATAAGGAGAGTTCTGATGCTTAAGAATGTTTTTGGAATTGCAGGGACGGCGTTAAACGCTCAGACCATCCGAATGAACACCACGGCCTCTAACTTGGCTAACGCCGGCTCTGTTTCAGGTCTTGAAAACGAAGCTTACCGCGCTAAGCGCCCAGTTTTCCGCGCATTGGTTGATCAAGCGGATTTGAATCAGGGTTTTCAAAGCCTTGGCGGTGTAAAAGTGAACGAGATAGTTGACACCACAGACCCTGTTCGTCAGGTCCATGATCCAGGTAACCCTGAAGCCAATGAAGACGGATTTATTTGGTTGTCGAATGTGAACGAAGTAACCGAAATGGTTGAGATGGTTGCTGCATCTCGTTCATTCCAAAACAACGTTGAAGTCGTAAACACAGCGAAACAGCTGGTGATGCGCACATTAGATATTACGAAGGCTTAATCATGGATACGAATATTTCTCTCGCGAATACCGGGATCCTGACAACTCAGGAATATGAAGAAGCCGATTTGGTGAAAACGGCGCGCGACGATGGATTGGACCGGAACGCGTTTTTGACGTTGCTAACAACACAGTTACAAAACCAAAACCCCTTAGATCCAATGCAAAACGAACAGTTTGTTGCCCAGTTGGCTCAGTTTTCGCAATTGGAGGGAATTACCAATATGTCTACATCGCTTACAGATGTGGCTGACGTGATCCGCTCAGATCGCATTATGACTGGTGCTAACTTGGTGGGTAAGTCTGTATTTGCGCAAACAGGCCGAATTTCGACCGATGGTGAGACAGCCTCTTCAATCGAATTCGAGTTACCGTATGGAGCTGATCAAGTGGAAATCGGTATCTATGATCCGGTCTCAGGCACTTTGATGCGTTCGATAGTCGTTGGACCGCAAAGCTCGGGCACATTGAACCTGAAATGGGATGGTCGCCTTGCTGATGGAACAGCTGCTCAACCTGGTTCTTATATTATTCGTGGAAACGTCGTCGTTGCTGGTCAAACTGAAGTGACTACGCCGTCCACTTACTCGCGTGTCGAGACCGTATCTTGGGACGCACTAAATTCCGATTTAACCCTGAACTTGACTGGTGGATCTGTAATCCCGATGGCTCAAGTAAGCCGAATTGGCCAAGAAGCAGGCGCACCGTCTGCAACTACCTCAGCAACTGTGAACTCTGGAGAATAAGAGATGTCGTTTTTTACTTCACTGACTGGTCTCAACGCTGCAACGACGCAGTTGTCTGTGACATCAAACAACATTGCCAACGCCGGAACGACTGGATTTAAGCGCTCACGTTCGGACTTTGGTGATATTTTCGCAACATCGCCTCTTCAGAAAGCATCGACCGTTGTAGGTCAGGGCACAGCACTGAAGCAGGTCACTCAGGAATTCTCGCAGGGTAACATCGAGCTGTCTGGAAACTCTCTGGATCTCGCGGTGACGGGTGAAGGCTTCTTCCCACTTTCGTCTGCTGATGGTCAGGACCTCTTTACACGAAATGGTTCATTTCTGCTTGATGAGCAAAACACAGTTGTGAACTCAGCGGGCCAGTATCTGCAGGTGGCGTCAGTTGACTCCCTCGGTAAAGCGGACTTCAAAGCTGAGCTCGTGCCTTTGGCGATCGCGCCGAAAACAGTTGGCGAAGCGATTGCAACATCGAATATTGATTTTGGCATCAACTTCCCGGCTGAATCGCTGCTGCTGACAACGGTTGATGAAAACAACCTAGAGCAGATCAAAGACTTCAACCCAGAAGATCCAAGTACTTACGCGAAATCAGCTGCGATTACGATCTTTGACGAAAACGGTAACGACTTCCTTTTAACGTTTTATTACCGTCGAGTTGAGGTCGCAAGCGCCGAGAGCCCTTACAACAAATGGCAAACGCATGTCGTGTTGGATGGGCAAGAAATTACGCCCGCACTTGGACAGTCAACAGACTCAAACGGGACGGCCTTGTTCGTTGATAAATACGGAAACATCGTACCAGAAGACGAGTTGCCGGTAGTTCTGAACGATAACTTGGTATTCCAAAAATACAACCTTGATGACTTGTCTGACCCATTAGTTTCTCAGCCTGCGTCAGCAAAAGGTGCATTGGTCGAGCTACCGTATCTAAGCGATGAGGCAGGTCAAAATTTTGCAGCTATCCCCGCGAGTCAAATACTCACCGTGAATGGCGATGTTTTATCTTCTATTGGTGCGAGCTCGAATATCGCTCTAACGCTGACTTCAAATGAGGGCGGCGGTACCACGAGTGCGTTAGCGATCGACACAACGATCGCCGCGCGAGGGTACGTCGGGCTGATAAGTAATAATGACATCGAGTCGGGTGATATCGTTTCGCTGAAGGTTCAAGGTGAAGGCGCTTCGGATGCGACGGTCTTTACGACGGTGGGGTTACCAGCGGATGCGACAACGGCGCAAGTCGTCGCATCGTTGAACGACGCAAACGCCGTGCTCACTCTTGATGGTTTAGAAGACCTCGACTCAAACGACATTTTTGAATTCGATGTCACCACTGAAGATGGTCTGAGTTATACATTCTCGAACGCACACGACGATTATGATCCCACAGACTCGACAACTTGGGACAGCCTTGCTGACGTCACCGACGCAGCCTCGTTGGTTGCTCTGCTGTCAGGCCCGTCATCGGCACCAATATCGTTATCTGCGACAGAAGCGGGGATTGTTGTGTCGCAGAATATCCCCACCCGAGTGCTCGACGTATCTCTCGGTGATCTGGTTGATGCTGCCACAGGTAGAGATATTAGTCTTCGGATCTCGACCGGGGCTGGTGATAGTTATGACTACACGGTTCCCGTAAGTGCGTTGTCAGGGGGTGTTGATAACACAGCATTAACCGCCGCTGAAATCATTACCAATATGGGTGAATTGGTTACGGAGCTCAATACATTAGCAGCGGCAGATGACAGTGATTTTGTCTTCTCTTCAAGTGCAGATGGAACAAAATTGATCGTCACAAATGCAGTCACGGGTGACGAACGGTTTGATGAAACAAACGAATTTAAAATAACTTACTCGCCAGATCACACCGTAAGCGATTCTACGTTTGCAATCACATGGGACGCTGATAGCACTGCCACTGATTTAGAGGATGGAGTCACCGATTTAACGGCCTCTCGTCGATTTACGTTGGCGACTGGAACAAACCATGACATTACAGCAGCCACAGTTACCGTCGCAGAAAATATCACGGCATCGGCTGGTGAGACGCTGACATCAACTGCGACTGCATTGACGAATGATGATTATGATTTTGATCTCGAGAGAAATGCCGACGGTAATGTATTGAATGATAACTTGATCGAAGTTGTTCGGGCTGATGGTACCAACTTTAAGTTTGCCCTAGGTTCGCAGCATTCATTACAGGGCGACGCAGCATTATTCGAACAGATCTCTGCAGATGGAAATGAAATTACATCAGCGTTTAGCACTTTGACGACGAACGGCTCAACTCTCGGCGCCAACCCTTCAGTGGCTGATATCGTAGCTCAACTCAATAAGGCAGTAGCGGGTACCGATTATCGAGTCGCAGTGTCATCGACAGACGCAACGCAAATCGTCATCAGCAAAAATGATGGTAAAGAGTTTACGGTGACTCTCGACGAGGAGCCCTCTGGACTGAGCGCGAATTTACTGAGCGGGCTTGTTAATGATGCAGTGGTGGCTCTGTCTGTTGATGATTTAACTCAGATCTCAACGAACGGCACAGAGGCTCCCGACTTGTCTCAGGCTTTTGAGTTAACCATTGATGAAGATCCAAACGACGTTAATGCAACAGACTCAATCATGGTTGATTTGTCGGCGCTGGCTCGCCCAGAAAACTCTGCATTGTCAGGCGACGAAGTTGCAACGTTGATGACTCAAGAGATCAATCGTCAGTTCGGCGATCAGCGCTACTTTAACCTGAGTTCCGATGCGAACCGTCAATTCCGCATTCTGTTTGATAAAGACGGAGACGATATTACTGGGACCGAGGACTCATCAACCCCATTACGGGTTGTGGATGTCTTTATACCAGCGAATACCCAGTATACCGAAACGTCATTGGCAGAGGAGATCACTCGTCAATTACAAGAAGCAACCAACACGCATATTGAGGTTGAGTACAGTCGTGCGACGAAAGGATTTGTTTTCACACCAGAAGATGACGCCAGTAAATTACGAATCACCAATGTACCGGCAGAAGCTTCTCTAACAGGAAGCTTGGTGCCGAATACACTGTTCGGTTTAACGACACAGTCAACAGATTTTACGATTGATTCCAGGGGCCGGTACGCGGCTGAAGTGATCCCGAACGGTGCAGAACTGCTAACGGCTGACTCTGGGCAACAACGTTACGGTATCACTGTCGAGTTTCTTCCAAACACGGATGAAGGCGGAGTCGGTGGCTCGTTCACGATTTCTAGCGGAACGACAGGCGATACCTCAGCCATCCGTATCGAGAATGTATCCGATCAGGCGAAAGCGCTCTTTGGATTCGACTCAGACAACCCTTCCGCTGTCCTCGAAGTCGTTGCTGAGGAGGGTTCAACGGCTGTCCGAGGTGTTGAATCAACCGCCGCTAAGGTCTTCGGGAAGCCTGTCAGTATTGACCCTGATGAGACGTTTTTCATGGACGACTTATCGAATCAATTTACTGTAACAGTCGACAGTGTGACTGAGACATTCACACTTCCTGTCGGCAACTACAACCTGAATAGCTTTAAAACGGCATTGCAAAATCGTATTAACGCGATGCAAGACACTCGGGGTAACTCGATTTCAGGTGTCGTTGTTGATTTTGATCAAACGAATGAAATCTTTAGCTTCACATCAGGAACAACTGGCGATTCCTCGTTCTTCCAGGTCTCTGGATCATCTCGGTTTGGTCTAGAGGGTGTAGATTCGAGCGTTGGTTCAACATCAACATATCGACCGCCGGTATCTGAAGACACCGTTAATGGCCGTCCAATTTACGTCACAAAGGACGAAAATGGTGTTTTCCGTGAATACAGTACAGACACAACGACAGGGCTCTCTGAGTTGCCTGGGAGTCGAGAATTCACGACGGATCCTGAATACCGTCCATTATTCTTGGACAAGGGAGAATTAACGTTTGATACCTCCGGTAATTTGATTTCACCATTGGCGGGTATTTCTCTGGATAACGTCGTAATCGGCGGGTCTGGTAATACCTTGAATATTGATATCGATTATTCAGGATCGACCCAGTTCTCGGGCGATTTCTCCGTGAACCAACAAAGCCAGAATGGCCAGCCGAATGGCTCGCTCGTGTCGGTTGATATTGCTGATGACGGTCTGGTGACAGCTTCTTACTCGAATGGCACGCAGGATTTGAAAGGAAAAATCGTACTTGCCACTTTCTCGACACCGAATGGCTTGCGCCAATTAGGTGATTCAACCTTCCTAGAATCCAATGAATCCGGGACGCCGACGCTTGGTGAGCCTGGTGGCGCGGGTTTTGGCACGATCCGTGCTGGTGCTAGAGAAAGAGCGAACGTTGATTTGACATCAGAGCTCGTTGACTTGATTACCGCGCAGCGGAACTTCCAGGCCAACGCAAAAGCGATTGAGACCTCATCAACCTTGACCTCCACGATTATTAACATCAGGAGCTAATAGCGAAAGCTAGCGGAGAGTAACCATGGATCGTTTGATATTCACAGCGAATATGGCGATGTCGGAATACCGACTAGACCGGCAGAACATGACGCATGAACTTGCGAACGTATCGACACCAGGTTTCAAGAAGGCGTTCTCGGTCGCCAACAAGGCGATTCGTACGGAAGGTGACGGCTTTGATACTCGTTATTTGCCGCGTGCGACGACGTCTCCGCTGATTAACTTGGATCCCGGTCCGCGTAATGTGACTGGAAATCCACTCGATGTCGCCATGGATAACAACACGATCCTTCCAGTACAAGCCGAGAACGGTGATGTCGCTTGGACTCGTCGAGGTGATTTGAGGCTGGATCCGGATGGATTTTTGCGGACGGGTGAAGGTCATTTGGCTCTCGACACATCATTACAGCCCATTCAGTTGCCACAGGGCTCTGTAATTTATGAAATCGCGAGTGACGGAATGATTTCCGTTATTGATCCTACCGCCCCAGAGAATGGATTTTCGCAAATCGCTGCGGTAGGCATCCGTGATGCGACAGGTGTTGATATTGCTCGTCGTGAAGATGGCCTATTCAAGCCACTGTCTAATACAGATGATCGCCAAGATTTTCTGCCTGGCAGTGGCGTTGCCTCGTTAACACCGAGAACCCTCGAAGGCTCAAATGTCAGCACGGTGCATACATTGGTGAAATTTATTGATCACATGCGCTCGTTTGAGATGCAAACCAAGATCATTCGCGAAATGAAAGATAACGATACCAGCGGCGAAAGCATGCTGCGGTTGTCATAGGAGATAACAGATGGAAGCGTCACTTTGGGTTTCTAAAACGGGTCTAGATGCTCAGCAGATGCGCATGAGTGTGATCTCGAATAACTTGGCGAACGTGAACACCGTCGGTTTCAAAAGAGACCGAGCTGTATTTGAAGATTTGCTGTACCAAAATATTCGTCAGGCAGGTGGTTCAACCGGGGGTGATAATGCGTCCCCAACTGGTCTGATGATCGGTACAGGTGTGCGTATCGTAGCGACTGAGAAGATGCACTCACAAGGATCAATGATTCAAACAAAAAACGCTCTCGATTTTTCGATTCAAGGCGAGGGAATGTTCCAGGTCTTGCAGCCGGATGGAACAATTGCTTACACACGTGACGGTTCATTCAAGCTGTCGGTGGATCGCGAATTAGTCACCGCTAACGGTATGCCAGTCCAGCCATCGATCGTTATTCCGGCCAACGCCGAATCAATCAGTGTTGGTGAGGATGGGACGGTTTCTATCCAGCCATACGGTAACGCTGCAGAGCAGGTCATTGGACAAATGCAGATTGCGCGTTTTGTGAACTACGCAGGTCTAGAGCCAATGGGTAAAAACCTGTATCGAGAAACATCAGCGTCTGGAACTCCAACCATTACAGCTCCTGATACTGCAGGTGCTGGCCGCATAGCGCAGGGTTCTCTTGAAGCAGCAAATGTGAACGTCGTTGAAGAAATGGTGAACATGATCGAAACCCAGCGTGCTTACGAAATTAACTCCAAAGCGATCTCGTCGGTTGACTCGATGCTTCGCTTCTTGAACCAGAATCTCTAAGGGCTAGGGTCATGAAGTTTGTATCAATTGTGTGTTTAGTCCTCGTTCTTTCTGGATGCGCGGCTCAGCAAGTTGCTGGACCGTCGCCTGAATACGCACCTGTGATTCCAGAGCCAAAAGTGGCTTCAAGTATCCCAACAGGATCAATCTTCAGTTCGGCAAACGCTGACAGTTGGTTCGGTGAGAAAAAAACCTACCAGATGGGCGATGTGATCACGGTCTTGTTATCTGAGTCTGTCAATGGATCGGCTTCAGCCACTAATGAAGCGTCACGTGAAACATCAACCGATGTTCTGACTGCTGCTCAACTGGCTCGCATTGGAAGTCCGGGTGGGCTGCTACTGGATTCGGAAAATGGCACACCAATTGACACTGCAATCTCATCATCGGGTTCTGGTGCAACAGGTCAAAGCGCTTCACTGACCGGAACGATGACAGCACAAGTCGTTGATGTGTATCCAAACGGTAATTTAATGATTCGTGGTGAAAAAATTGTGAACTTCTCAACTGGATCTGAAGTGATTCAAGTGAAGGGTATTATTCGTCCCCAAGACGTGCAGCCAGATAATACGGTGCAGTCCAAGCGCATTGCGAGTGCTCAGATTTCTTATAAAGGAACTGGTCAAAATGCAAACGCGAGCAAGACACCTTGGGCTACTAATTTATTGATGGCTATTTGGCCATTCTGAGGATAAATCCATGCGTTGGTTAGCACTTACATTGGCATTGGTCACGACAACAGTCTCTGCAGATCGAATCAAGGATTTGACGAGTGTTGCCGGTGTTCGTTCGAATCAGTTAATTGGTTATGGTTTGGTTGTCGGCCTAAATGGCACAGGCGATGGTGGTGACGTGCCATTTACCGGTCAATCACTCCGCTCGGTATTGAGTCGACTAGGTGTTAACGTTGATGGAGTGATTTCTGACTTTGATGTCAGTGGAGTTCAGGCAACAAGTATCGCGGCTGACAATGTTGCTGCAGTGATGGTGACCGCTGAGCTTCCCCCGTTTGCGAAACCTGGTCAAAATATAGACGTTAATGTTTCCACGATTGGGGCGGCTGAGTCTCTTCGGGGCGGAACATTGATTATGACTCGTCTTCGTGGTGTGGATGGTGAGGTGTATGCCTTAGCACAAGGAGCGCTGACCGCGACAGGCGTTGAAGTGAATGCCGCCGGTGATGAGATTACCATCGGTGTACCCACGTCAGGCCGGATCCCAAATGGTGCGTCGGTCGAGCGTATGGTCGAGTCTCCATTTAACCGTTCAGAGCATATCGTACTGAACGTTCGTGTAGGCGATTTCACGACGGCAAAAGCGATTGTCGATAAAGTGAATTCTGTTTTTGGTGATGGAACAGCTAATGCCATTGATGGTGTATCGGTTGCTGTGCGTGCACCAGAAAATCCCAACAGTCGAGTCGCATTTCTTTCAATGATCGAAAACCTGAATGTTAATCCAGGTGATCCATCTGCAAAAGTTGTCGTGAATAGCCGAACTGGCACAGTCGTTATTAGTCGAAACGTTCGTGTGACTGCGGCAGCGGTGACCCATGGGCCGATCTCAGTCACTGTCTCAGCGACCAATGAAGTCAGTCAGGCGAATCCATTCGCCGATAACGGCCAGACAGTTGCTGTTCAAAATGCGAACGTCGCGATTGATGAGCCAACAAACAAAATGTTCTTGTTTCAGCCTGGTGTTGATCTAAGAGAAATCGTTGACGCGGTTAACCAAACTGGCGCGACTCCATCTTCATTGATCGCGATTCTTGAGGCGCTAAAGTCGTCGGGAAGCCTGCGTGCGGAACTTGTGGTGATCTGATGGACAGTATCGGACCAAAATCATCGTATGACTTTGCTGGGCTCGGTGAGCTCAAGGCAAAGGCTGCAAGTGATGCGGGGAATGATGCTGCGATCAAGAAAGCCTCGCAGCAAT
>ENA-OUOG01002654-OUOG01002654.1-marine-metagenome-genome-assembly--contig:-NODE-2654-length-18148-cov-5.678988_pt1 | contig 18148 bp, 10 predicted proteins | sample MGYA00248635_ERZ508505 | MGnify/ENA primary metagenome ERZ508505 (study PRJEB26176, sample SAMN06267871) | marine metagenome | isolation source: Saanich Inlet, British Columbia, Canada | place: Pacific...
GTCCTCCGAGAGACTCATCTCGGGGTCCTCGCGGTCGTGCGTCGTCGGAGCGCACGCTTCGTCCTTTAAAACGCTCTTTAAAACGCTCTCCTCCGTCTCGTCGGACGAGCGCGGCGTTTCGTGAGCGATTCTTCTTCTCGGCGGGAACAGCTCGCGTCTTTTGGCGATGACCCGCTCGGCGTGCTCGAGGAACTCGTTTCGGGGTAAACCCCAGCGCCGCATCGCGACTCTTGCCGCCTCGGAATCAGCGTACTCGAACACGGGGTCGGGAGGCAACTCCGTCGCGACGCCGCGCTTGTACCGCTCGTACTCGCGCAGAAATTTAATTTTTTCTTCGCCGGCGTTGAGCGGACAGAGCTCGCCGTACGCCATCGTCGGCCGACGCGCGTCCGCTCTTTTTTGCTTCAACAGCAGCGCGTCGGAGAATCGGCCGCGGCGCTCGAGGCACTCCTGCGCGCGCTGGCGCTCGGAGGCGTACGAAAACGAACCGCACGTCGCCGATCTCGGTCTGTCGAAAGGGCCATTCGCCTCGAACGTCCCCGAGACGCGAGACGGGCGTCCGCACGATTCCTCGACTTTTTTTCTCGCCGAGAGGACGCGCGCGCGCGCCGCGGCGCGCGCCGCCGCGGCGGCGGCCGCCTTCTCCGCCTTTTCCTCCTCGCGTTTGCGCGTCAGAGCCTTCTGCGCCGCGGACGCGTCGCCGGAGACGTTCAGAGTCAAAGGCAAAGGCGCGAAAGCTTTCGTCGTTTCCTTCGTCTCTTCTTTCTTCCTCTCAAGACGCGCCGCGGGCGAGACCGATTTTTGTTTTTGGACGGTGGTCCCGCGACGCAGCGCGCCCTTTTGATCGCGTCCGCGGGGATTGTACGGGCGACCGTCCCACGCCGGCCGGGTCCCTGTCGGCGCGGAAGGCGACCTTTCGAGAGACGTCGGTTTTATCGGCGGCGTCACGCTTCCGTCCGGCGCGACGGCGGATGGCGACGCTTTTGACTCGGCGGCGTCGAAGAGCGCCGTCGCGTTCGACTTTTCTGAGAACGCTCGCGCCGCGTTTCCCTTCGTTTGTCCTTCTCCTTCGCGCGAGACATTTGTCTCGCCTTTTTGTCGCGTCGCCAGCGCCTCTTTCGCGGCTTCGCGCAGACTCTTCCCCGCCTTTGTTTTGGTTTTGGGTCGTCTCGTCTTCTTCGCGCCGACCGTCTCGGGAGCCTCGCCGCCGCGCGCCGCCGCGCTCGGACCTCGGGGTGCCTTCTTCGGTCGGGGATTGGGAGACTTGGGGGGGGTCACCGGAGGCGACGTCCCCGTCCCCGGGGACCCCGGGGAGGGGGGCGAGGCGGCGCGGCGTTTCGGGTGCAGAACCGCTCGCGAGACCAGGCCTGTGTCGGCTCGAAAGGCTGGAGTCACCGGACGGGGGTATGGGGGGGCGGTCAGCGAATCGCGCCGAGAACGATGAATCGGCCCGTCCCGCGAATCGCGTCGACGAACGACAATGCGAGACGGCGAGTCGGGAACGGCGGTCCGAGACGTACCCTCGGCGTCGCCGGCGCCGTGCGCCACCTCCGTCGAGCGCATGGTACGACGAGGTCGACGCCCTCGGAAGAAGAGGGCGGCCGGTCCTCGCCCCGCGCGCGCGGGAGTGCGCGCCGCGGAACTCGGCACTTGGAAACAATCACGTTTTCGGCTTTTACGAAAAAGGCCCGCCGAGGTTCGGAAAAACATTTCCGCACATTTGTCGTGCGTTTGAGACTGACTTCCCATATAATCGCGCTGACACATTTCCGTATGCGTCTCAGTCTAAAATTGTCCAAGAGACGCTTCAACCGATGTCGTCTAGAAACCACAAACCGATCCAGCGTGGCACGGTGACGTGCTCTCGGGTTTTCCGACTGACGACGCATACGGAAATGTGTCAAATGAACGCGCGGTTTGGTGCGACAGGAAATCAATCGCCTCTATCCACTTGGCCCGATTGCGTCGCGGCTTCCGCGATCGATCGCGCGCGCGGCTTAACCGCCGTTCGTTCCGCCCCCCCCTCATCTCAACGCACACGTCGTTTCAGACACCCACCACGAAGCCATGATGTCCCTCGTCGCCACCCCCGTCGTCGCCGCGCGCGTCGCCGCGCCCAAGAAGGTGCGCACGCAGACCGTCGCCAAGGCGTCCTCCGCGGACCAGGCCAAGTCCTCCGCGGTGGCGGGCGCGCTCGCGCTCACCATGCTCGCGCAGCCCGCGCTCGCGATGAACGAGCTCGGCCAGATCGCGGACAAGTCCGCGGACGCCAAGGCGCTCGCGGCCGCGCAGTTCGCGGAGCTCCAGACGAAGAAGAAGGCGCCCACCCCCGAGAAGAAGACCAAGAACCTCGCCGTGGGCCTCCCCTCGCTGTCGCTTCCCTCCATCTCCGCCCCCTCCGTGGGCGGCGGCTCCAAGTCCGCGCCCAAGGTCAAGGCGGCGCCCAAGGCGCCCGCCGAGAAGATCGAGGTACGTCACGCCATAGTGTGGTTCTTCCGCTTCGGAAGCGCCGCGAGCGCGAACGCGGTCGCGCGCGCGCGCGGGGGCGCGCGCGCGTCCCCCCGTCGCGATGTCCGTCTCGAGCGCGATCGTGCGCATTCACGACACCGACGATTTTTCGCGGAAGAAACACCTGGCGTCTCGCGGCGCTCTTCTTTTTTTCCAACCTCGCGCTCACCTCGCACCTCCTCTCTTTCGCCTCTTCTCACCGAAAAAACAGGGCCAGGGCAAGCTCGGCTTCGCGATGGCCATCCTGTTCTCCCCCCTGCTCGCGGTCGCGGGTCTGTCCGTGCAGACGCTCCTGCGCGTGATCCCCCAGGCGGCGGAGGGCAAGGACTTCTTCCCCAAGGACTCCATGGACTTCTAAGTCTCCTTCCACGTTTGACGTAATGACGACGACAAACGCTTTTTGGTGGACCTCCGCGGCGGTGCGCTCCGGCGCGTGTCGCATGTGTCGGCGGAGGGAACCGATTCGGGCGAGAGACGTTTGTTAGGACGCGCGTGACGTGTAACGCGCGATACGGCGAGTCTCTCTCGTCTTGAGTATTAGTATTCGTTCATCGATTCGCGTCCAACTTCGTTCATTCGTCGCGCGCGCACGGCGTTTTCCGCTCCGACGCGCTCACGGCGTTCTTCCCCTCCTCGACCATCAACTCCATCTCGCGCCGCGCGGACGCGAGCTCTGCCTTAGCCTCCTCGACCATCAAACGCAGCGCCTGCACCGTCCCGCCGGAGCGCGCGTCTTTGTCAGCCGAGAGAGAGCTTTCGACAAACGCGGTCATCGCGACGGGCGCGTTTTTGTCCGCGGCGCGCGCGACGTCTGTAGAGTTGTTTTCCCTCGCCTCGCGGCGCGCGACGACGCGCGCCGCCGCCGCCGCCGCCACGCCGGCGGCGGCGGCGACGCCTCCCGCGGGATCCGACTCGCGAAAACGGCGGTCTCCTTGCCCCGCCGTGCCGTCTCGGCGCCCCCCTTCGCGTCCGTCCTCGAAGAACGCGCGCACCGCCGTCGTCGCCGCCGCGCTCGGTTCGAGCTCGGCGGCGGGACCGGGTCTGATGGCCTCGCCGCGCCGCGCGCGCGCCGCGACCGCCGCCGCGCGCGCGGGCGCGATGGCGATGGCGTCTTTCGTGTCGCTTTTTTCGTATCGCGTCTGAGGTGTATCGTTAACGGCGTTGACCGCGTCGTCGTTACCTTCGAGGTGGCCGATTGTCTTCTTCGACGAAGTGTTGACGCGCGCCGCTAACACGTCGGCGTACTCGGCCAAGTCAAAGTTTGTAATCGCGTCGAACCCTTTTTGTTTCACCGCTTCCGCGTCGTACGCGACGGCGGCTTCCTCTTCGGTGTCGAACAGACCGAGGTAGCGGTACTTCTTACCCACGAGTTGGCCTATGCGTGCCTCCCAGCGGCCTTTCTGGTGCTTCGTCACGCCTCGGTACTTGGAAGAACCCTTGGAGAACCCTTTGCTTTGCCGGCGCAAAGACAACACGAGCTCGTCTTTGTTCACGCCGTCCAGCCGTTTCAGCTCCTGTTTATAATCCTCCATGCAAAAGTTGGTCACCGCGTCTTCGCCGCGACACTTCACGGCGGCGACGTCGTACGCCAACGCGGCTTGATTTTCGGAATCGAAACCACCGAGGTACACTTGTTTACCATCCTCCCAGATGTGCGCCTCCCAACGACCCGTGCGGCAGTGGTGCGTCACGCCCCTGAACTTGCTCGTGCTCCGGTTGCCTCCGCCGCGCGAAGAGTACCCGCCCGAAGCGCCGCCTCCCCGGGGCTTCTTCGCGGCGGAGGCGCCGGCGGCGCCGGAAGCGCGCCGGCGTTTATTGATCGGCACTCGTTGTGTTGTATCTCTTGTCACGCCGGTGGGAAGCGCGTTTAGACGCTCCGGAGATCGGAACGCGGGCGTGCCGGAAAAGGTCGCGATTGACCTTCCGGGCGCTCTTTGGACGGCGCCGAATCGATTCGGCCATTGTTCGTTCGCGGAGGCGCCGTACAGGTCCAAAGGCGAAACGTCGTCGCGAAAAAAAAGCGGGGCTCCCGCGTTCGGCGCGCTCAGCTCGTTCGGCGGGAAGAACGCGCCGCACGCGTCCTCGTACGCGGCGTACCGCTCGGGCGCGGGCGCGTACTCGAAGTCGAACCAGTCCGTCGGCGGCGGCGCCGCCGGAGGCGCCGCGTCGCGCAAAAAAAAACAAACGTCTCTCTCCCGCGCCGTAAGCTCCTGATACGCGCGCGCGGACCTCGCGGCGGTCTCGAGAGACTCTTCGCGCGCGAACGCGTCCGCCGGTATCCTCCGCGCGTGATCCGTGGATGCGCCGCCGAAGCCGCCCGTGTGAGCGCGGCGCAAGTCTCCCGCGAAGGAGGCGGGAGGCGGTCCTACGGGAGGCGATGCTCGGACGAAGGCTTCCGCGGCGTTCGCGTCGAACGCCCCGAACGCGGCGGTGCGTCCCGAGGCGGCGGAGTCGCCCGCGGAGTGGTTTTGCGTCTGTTTCAGCGCTCTCATCTCGGCGTGCGCGAAGGAAACCAGCGCGTCGTCGTACGGCGGCATCGCCGCGGAGAGGGCCAGGCTCGGGAGCGGAGGGTCGGAGACGACGATGTCGAATCCCCGGCGGGTCTGAGTGTCGGGGTTTTGAGCGTCGGCGTCGCGCGCGGGAGCGTCCTCGTCCTCGTCGCGTTTCGGGCCAACGACGGTGGGGTCCGTTTGGTTGGTAGGCTCGTCCTCCTCTTGGGGTGAGGCGCCGCGCACCGCGCGCGCGTCCTCGGGCGCGTCCCGCAGAGACCCGAGCGCGGGCGGCGCGGGCGCGCGCGCGCGCGACCGGGCGCGCATGTCGACCCGCGGAGACGCGCGAGAGGAGCGCCGGCGCGCTCGAGGTGCGACGAGGCGCGGTTCGGAGTGACGCGTGTTTTTCCGAGGCACGCGAGGCGCGCGAGGGTGCGACGCGCGAGCGGTCGACCGCCCGAGGCGACGCGAGGCGAGAGAGCGCGGGGAGCGCGTCCGCGACACGAAAGGGACGCGCGTTTCGCCTCGGGGGCGCGGGCGCGCGTGCGAGTGTCGAACGCGCGCTTTCGCCGCTCGAGTCTGCGCGACACGAAACAGCGAGCGACTCGAGGCGATCGGCGAAGCCGAGGCGGTGGTGGTTTCGAACACGGGTGAAACGAAAGGAGCGTCGATCGAGAGTTCCTTTTCGTCCGTCGGTCGATCGAAACTGTCTCCGTTTCGACTGTAGACGAAACGAACGCGAGTGAAAAAAGCGAAATCCCTGAAAGTTTGCGCTTACACGCGCGCGCGTAAACGAACCTCGCTCCCAACACCCCCTCTATCTTTCGGATTACCGATTAGATGATGCCGATCTTGTTGGCGACGTCGAGGGCGTCGTAGTCGGCGGCGAGGCGCACGTACGCCTTCTTCGCGCCGTCCGGACGGATGAGCGTGTTCACCTTGTCGCAGGTGATGTCGTACATGCGCTTCACCGCATCCTTGATCTGCTTCTTCGACGCGCGCGCGTCCACGAGGAACACGAGCGTGTTGTTGTCCTCGATCTTCTTCATCGCGGACTCAGTCGTGAGCGGGTGCTTGAGGATCTGCGCGTTTCGGTTCGATTATTAACGGTGATCGGCAGTCGCGGAGGAGAGACGCGCGAGGCGGAGGAGAGAGTCAGCGTCGGCGACCGAGAGACGATGAGATGAGAAGCGAGCCGACACCCTTCCGCACAGCACAAATGTCGCGTCCGAGAGTCGCGACGCGATCGCGCGGACGACCGTGTATGTGCCGAGACGAAGAAGAGCCTCCGACTCCGCGGACGCGTCACCGCCGACGCTCCGCGACTGAGCGCTCGCGGTTTTTCGTAGCTCATTCTTCTTTCGTGCGCTCTGAAACCCTAAAACGTTTTGGAAAAGCGGTCGGGGCTCCGCGCCGGGAGTCGCGCGCTACGCACCTGGAACTGGTCGAGCTTGCACATGGGAGGCACAGACACGCGGGGGTACTTAGGCGCGCGGGACGCCTTGAACGTTTTGGGCCTGAGATGGTGAAGGTGGGAGGACGCCGGGGTCAGCGGTCGGCGGAGGGTTTTCGGAGCGCGATGGGCGATGGCGTCGCGTTTCGTGATTTTTCGCGCGTGACCCCTCGTCGCGCTCGCGGGCGGTCCGGTCGACGCGACGCTCGGGAAGACACGTACCTGTGGAAGGTGGGGGAGAAGCGCTTCTTCAAGAGCTTCACCTTGGAACCCCCCTTTTTCACAGCCTTCGCGGCCTTCGCGGCCTTGGCCTTAGCATCCTCTGTGGGTGGAGCGCGCGGATGATGAGAGACGGGAGGCGCAGGCGTCAGTTTTCCGCTGCGCGCGCGTCGGCGAGCGGCGCGGGAGGGGGCGTCGATCGTCGCGCGTCGGTCGCGACGCGGGGAAGACGCGGGGATGATGGCGACCGGGACGCACCCTTAGCCATGTTTGCTGTCGCTAAACCGTGAACGGTTCGCGTGCGCTGAATAGAGGGAGAGCGCGGTGGCGATTTCCGGCTTTTGTCGAGGGCTCGATGTCCGCCGAGTCGAGAAGTTGGCAGCCTGGTATCGGAACGCGCTCGACGCGATTTTTTGCGAGACTGGGCACACGCGGCTTTTTATTGGCACACGTTTGAACGCGTCTGCGACGAGAGATCTGTCGAGCCCGCCGAGGCGGCCGCCAGACGGCACGCGCGCTCGCTCACGCACCGCGCGCGCACCGCACGGCCGAGATGTCCTCCCCGGCGTCACGTCCGGACCGCCCCGAGGGCGCGGCCGAGACGCGTCGTCGAGACGACGCGGCGGAGGGACACGCCGCGCTCTCCGCCTCCTCGGAAGGATCCGACGTCGCCTCCTCGGCGCGCGCCGCGAGGGACGGTCTCCCCTCGGCGATGACCTCCACGACGGGCCAGGAGGCGACCGGAGTAGAGGCACGCGACGCGTCGCCGGACGCGCCCGACGCGCCCGACGCGCCCGACGCGCCCGACGCGCCGTCGCCTCGACCCGCTCGACCGCCGCAGAGGCCCTCGAGCGAGCTTCGACCTCCGCTCGCCGCTCCCGCGCGCGACTCCCGCGTCGCTCCTCCGCGCGCGTCCCGAGGCGTGGCGGGAGTCATCGCGTGGCGCGCGAAGATCTCCCAGGCGGCGCGCGACGTGCAGAGCGCGGTGGAGGACGCGAGCGGCCTGCGCGTGGACGACAGCGCGGCGGATCTCGAGCGAGCGCTGGAGGAGGAAAAAAAGATGGTCCGAGATTTGCCGCGCGCCGCGGGCGCGGCGGTGTCCGACGCGCGGCGGGTCGCGGGGACCGTCGCGGGCGCGACGCGAGACGCGCTACGCGGCGCGGCGACGGCGCGTCCTTCCAGACGAGACGCCGAAAAGAACGCGAGCGCGGAGACGGACGACCGATCCGCGACCGCGACCGATCCGCGGAGAAGGAACGAAAAAGAAAAAGAAAAAGAAAACGCGTCGACGACGACGTCGAGCGGCGTCGCCGCCGAGTCGGACGACGCGGCGCGTCTGCGTCGCAAGGCGGCGCGTCGCGCGGCGCTTAAACGATTCAACGCCGAGCTCGCCACGAGCGTCTCTGACGCGTTCCGGACGAGCTCCGAGCGCGCCTCGGGGGTGGTCCAGGGCGTGGCCTCTACCGCCGCGCGCACGGAACGCGCGGGGCGAAGCGCGGCGGAGCTCGCCGCCGCGGCAGCCGCCGCCGCCGCGCGCCGCGTCAGCGCTTTCGGAGACGCCGGGAAGGCGCTCCTGGAGGAGACGGCGTCGAAGCGGACCACGCCGGAGATGAAGACGGACCTACGGGCGCGAGAGCCCGCGAGGGATAAAAAACAGACGAGACCGAACGCGAGCATCTCGTCGCGAGGGGAGGAGGACGCGGAGCGCGAACGAAGACGACGGGAAGAAGAGAAGCTCGCGCGCGTCGCCGAGCGCGAGGCGGCGCGCCGGGCGACGCTCGAGACGCTGCGCGCGCGCGAATCGTCCAGTCGGCGGGAGAAGGCAGAGATGGCGGCGCGCGCGCTCGCCGAGCGCGACGCGCGCCGGGAAGCCGAGCGGACGGCGCGAGAGGCGGAAAAGCGAGCCGAGCGGACGGCGCGAGAGGCGGAGAAGCGCGCCGAAGTTTTGGCGAAAGAAACGGCGCGACTCGCGTCGATGACCCCCGAGCGCCGCGCGCGCCGCGAGCGCGTGCGCGAGAGAGAGACGGAACGGGACGAATCCGCGCGCGCCGCGCGCTTAGAGCGCGAGGCGGAACGCGCGCGCCTCGCGGCCAAGGCGGAGGCGGAGCGGAGGGCGAAGGACGCCGCGCGATTAAAGTCGGCGAAGCGGTCGGCGGATGACGCGAAAACCGCCGCGAAAACCGCCGACGCGAAAAAACAGACAAAGGGAAAAGAGCCTTCGGACGCGAAGCGAGCAGAGCGTTCGCGGGAAAAGAGTCTGGACGGCGCACGAACGCCGGTTTCGGCGTTCGCGTTCGCGAGGCGGCGCGAGGTGTCGGCGACGCCGCCTTTTTCGGCGACGACGAAAAGTCGAGACTCGGCGTTCATCCGCGAAACAAAAAGCGGCGAGACAAAGAAAACGAGCGACGCCTTCGTCGCGGACGCGCTCGGCGGTTTGCTCGTCTTGGCGGGCGTCGGTTTGGGCGCGGGCGTCGCGCGCGTTGTATCGGCGCGCGCCGATACCGACACCCGTGTCGCGCACTTAAAGGCGGAGACGGCGAGGGCGTTGAGGCGCGGAAACGCGGCGGCGAAGAAAATCGCCGAGCGCGCGGGCTTGGACGTCCACGCGGAGACGCGCGACGGTTTTTCGGCGAGCGTCACGTTCGCGCTCAAGAGTCTCGACTCCTCTTCGAACGCACTCTCTTCTACGAGTGTCTCTTTCGCGGCGGCGGCCGCTGAGACGTCTCTCTGCCGGCGCGTAGGCGCGCCGGCGCGCGTCGGCCCGCCGCTCCGCCTCGACGCGGCGTGGCGCGCGGCGCGGAGGCGCCTCGAGGCGCGGAGAGGAAACGAGACGACGACGACGAAGACGACGACGACGGCGACGACGGCGACGACTTCCGAGGCGCGACGCGTTCCGGATGCCTCTGAGCCGGCATCGCCCGCGTCGGCGGCGGCGGCGGCTCTGTCGCCGGTGGAGGAGGCTGTGCGCGCCGCGGAGGCTGCGGCGGCCGCCACCCCCGCCGTGGCGCCCTACCGCGCGTATACGTCTTCGGAAAACGTGTCGGCGAACGACGTCGCCGGCTCTATAACCCCTTCCGAGCGTCGAGACGCGGTCGCGACGGGCGTTAAATTGGTGACCCCCGACGCGACGCCTTCGTCGACGCCTCTTTCGCGCACGCCGGCGGGCACGCCGAGCCGCTCGGGGGCCAAGGCGCTGGACTTCTCCGCGGTGGGCAAGGCGGCGGACCTCGCGGTGCTCGCGGCGCTGACGCCCCGAGGCACGCCCCGCGGGACGCCTTTGGGCACGCCCGATCGATCGCGATCGGCGGGCGCCGCGGAGGTCGCGCCGCGCGTCTTCACGCTGGAGGAGTACGCGCGCGCGGCGACGAAGCTGGAGGGCAAGAAGGAGGCGCTCCTGCGTTCTCTGGCGCGCCTGGAGGAGCTGGATGACGTCGACGACCACGAGTCGGCGCAGGATGTCGAGTCGGCTCGCGTCGCCGAGGCGACGCGGCTCTCGCCGCGGCGAGACGCGACTCGCGTTCACGTTGGCGAAGGGACGCGCGATCGACGCGACTCGGTGGACGCGCTCGCGGCGCGTCGGCTGGTGTCCAACGGGCTCGGCTCGTTGGAAGGTGTTCCTGATGACGCGGCCGGGAGAATTCGCGCGACGACCTCCGACGGCGGCGGCGCGGGCGAAGGCGAAGACGACGGAACCGTCTCCGGTTCGGACGACGATTACGACGGCTCCGGCGACGACGCCGACCCCTCCGTGACCTCCGCGCGACGCGCGGTGGCGCGTCTGCACCGCCAGTGCGCTTCGCTCGAGACGAGGCTGCGAACGCGCGAAGACGCCGCGCATAACGAACGCGCGCGTTTGTCGCGACGCGAACGCGACGTTAAACTGGCGTACGCGCGCAAAGCCGTGCGTCACTTGTCGTCTTCCCTGCGCCGCCGCGCGCTGTTAGCGTGGGTGCTTTACCTGGACGACGCCGTGAAGACGCGTCGTTTGCTTCGCCGCGCGGCGACCAAGATGCGCTTAAGGTGCGCTTCTTTGGCGTTCGAGTCGTGGGTGGAGTACGCGCGTCTGCGTCGCGCGTCGCGCGCGGAGCGGCGTTTGCGCGACCTCCAGCGACGCGCGGAGGAGGCTGAGGCGGCGGAGATGGAGGCGCGGCGCTTAAAAGCGGCGGCGGCGGCCAAGGCGGCGGAGACGGCGAGTCTGGTGGCGGACGCAGAGGCGCGCGAGAAACGCGCGCGCGCGGAGGTGGAGGCGATGCGGTCGCGCTCCATGAAAGGCATGCAGGGCGAAAGAGATACGATCGGTTCCGATTCGGACGCCGAGTGAGATGTTGTGGTGGTGCGGAGTGTGTATTATCAAAAGCCCTTCCGCGACGAAAGCGCGTCCCGTTCGCATGGTTCGTCGAGAGAAAAAATCGCCGCGCTCCGTGGTTTAGAACCGACTCGTGTCCGCCGCCGCGCGCGCGAGCGCGTCGCAGAGCATCTGCCCTCCGCAAGGCACGCCGAGCAGGTCCCGCGCGTCCATGGAGCCGTAGGACCCGACGTACTCCGCCAGGCGCTGCGCCAGCGCGCCCATGTCGTCCTCGCGCGGATCAACAGATATCGTTTTAGACGAAGTCGCGACGGGCGCCAAACGCGTTGGCGAGGAGGCTCCGGGACCCGCCGGGGAAGACGGACCCCAACGCACCTTCTTCGCGACGCGTTCGGCGCGGTCGTCGTGTCGCGTCGTGTCCCGCGCGTCCGCCGTTCCGCGCTCGATCCGCGCGTGCTCCTGCGCGTCCGCCGACACGGAGGCGATCGCCGCGCGCGCCGCCGCGGCGGTCGCGCCGTCGCCGACGCTCTTCGCGGTGGAAGGGGGCGAGACGAAAGACGCGCGCGTCGGACCCCGTCGCTCGCCGTTCGCCGACGTCTTCTCGTCCAACGGAGCTCTCGCGAGCGAGGGCGTCTTCGGGTGATTCGAGCCCGACTCGTGCGCTCGCGAGAGCTCCTGTTTCGCGGCGCCGGCGCCGCCCATCGCCGTCGCCTTCTTCTCGCCGTTCTTCGACCCGAGCGGCCTGCCTCGCGGCCGCTTCGCCCCCGGCGACGCCGCATCCTCCGCCTTGTCCCGCTTCGCCGCGGCGGACGCGGACGCTTTTTTCGCCACCCTCGCCTCCGCCGCCTTGGCCTTCTTCTCGCGCGCCTCCGAGGCGGTCACGAAATTGGCCACGCACCGCCGGCACCCGCGCGCGGCGTACCGGCACTTAGAGCACCCGGGCGCCTTCATCGTGGCGCGCGCGGAGACGGCGCGCGTTCGTTCGCGGGGCGCGACCGACGAGCGCGACGCGGTCAGAGGGCGATTCGCTTTTTCCAGCCGGACGGCGAGCGCGCGAGCCTTCACGCGCGGCGGTCGTTCGGCCGAGACGCACTTCTCGCGAGCCGACCGCCCGCGCGAACGGTGCGCGACGTGTCCGCGCTTCCGAGCGATGCGCTTCGCGAGCGCGCGAGGGCGTGATCCGTGCGCGCGCGCGTGTGCCCGCGGCCGCGCAGTCGCCCAGCCCGATGATGACACACCCGAAAAAGCCCCAGGTGCGTTTGAATTTCTCGGACGAGACAGCCGGCTCGAACGGTCACAAAAACGAACCGAGGACGCGGACAGTCCGTCTCACGTCGCGCGACTGGAAAAAAAATAATGCACGCGCTTTTTACAATAGGTCGTAGCGGTACGCCAAACGTCTCCCAAAGCTCTCCAAACGGAAGCCGTCCGCGGTCGTCCGCCACGCAGTCGTCGCGTCTCGCGCCCGCGCGCGACGCTCTTTCGCGCCTCTCTCGTCTCGCGTTTCGGAGCGAAACACCTCGCGCGCTCAAAAACCCGTTAAAAGTCCCAGACGTGGTGCAGGGTGAACTCGGGCGTGTTTATGCCCTGCGGCGACAGGATGGTCTTCGCGTTGACGTGCCACCCCTTGAACTCCTCGGTGAAGTGGTAGGACACGCCCGCCTCCACCTCCCGCGCGACGAACCGAGCGGCGACGCGCCCGTCCAGGTTGTGCTGTAACTGCCTGCGCGCGGAAATCTCAGCCTCCCACGTGTCGGACGTGACCCACACGGCGTCCGAGTTCACGACGCCGCCCGAAGCGCAGAGCGTGCCGTTGGATTTGTGGCCGCGCTCATTCGCCACCGCAACCGCGTCGCCGATCTTCGCCGTCACCTCGTACTCGGCAAAGTCTCTTCGCCACGACGCTAACCACCGCGGCGAGGGGGGGCCGAAGTGGCGGAACCAGGACGCGCGCGACGAGCCCCCGGGCGAGCCGTACGACCGCGAGCCGCGCGACCTGTGCGACGCGCGCGATCCCGGAGATCGGGAGCCGCCGCGCGATTTGCGACCGGACCTCTTCGCGGACCCGCCGCTGAGCCACCCGCCCCACAGCGCGCGCCTGGGCGAGGTCCTGCGCGGCGTCGAGGACCCGCCGCGGTCGGATCCCAAATCGGAGTACTCCGAATTAACGCCGCTTCGCGCGCCGTCCGAAGCCGCGACGCGTCGCTCGTGCGCGGCGAGCGCGCGGCGGCTGATGGACCCGCTTCCCGGTACGTAGTACTTCTCGCCGTACTTCTTGAAGCGCTCGATGTCATCCTCCTGCACCCAGCGCGAAACCGCGAAGTCGCCGTAGACGGGGTGCGCGTGTCTTACTTCGCCCTCGATCGCGCGCAACACCGCGCCGTCGTTCGCTACCGAGTACCTAGCTTCCCACTCGGCGCCCCCGTCCGTGATCCCGGAGAGCTCCAGCTTCGGGTTCCACTTGATCGGATCGTTCGCGGCGCCGCGGCGGCCGCCGGTGACGCCCCCGATCACGTTCAACCCCCCGAAGAACGGCGGGTCGGGGTTCAGGACGAGCGTCGGCGCGCCCTTGAACCCGAGAAGCTCGCCGACGTCGATCGAGAATCGCGTCGTCGCGCGCGACAGGGGCTGTAACGGTTTGAACTGAAACGCCGCCGTCACCGCGTCGCCGAACGCTTCGGGCGTCGCGATCTCAACCTTGGCGTTGTGGATGTCCGGGAACGACCCGCGGAACCGTCCGGGCGCGCCAAACACGCGAAACCGCGCGTCCGTGTGTGACTTGTACGAGTTACAGTGCACCTTCTCCTCCACCGACTCCAAACGAAGCGCCTCTTGTCCGGAAAACGTCTTCAGGACGGAGTTCACGATTTGCCCCGCCGGGGGAGCGTCGAGCTGAGAGCGTAAGTCGCGGTTCTCCACGTGCAGCGCATCCACGGTGCCCTGCAGCTTGCCGATCTCCTGCGCCTGCGCGCGGAGTTGACTCTGAGGTTTTGGGGGCGTTTTTGGTTTTGTTTTTGGGGCGACGAGACGTCAGCAGAGGCGAGCGAGACGGTCGTCGAGACGGTTTTTCGTCAAAAAGCAAAAGTCGTTTTCGTGTTTCGGTCGCGCTCCACAAGCGCTCCCACGCGCGACCCGCCTCGATCGCGGCAGGGACGGTTTGCGAGCGGAAACAACAACGGCGAGCGAGCAGCCTCGGGAGGCGCGCGGCGCGTGGGGTGCCACGAGAAGTCCCGCGCCGGCGACGAGCGCCTCCGGCGGGTGCGCGGCCCGACGGGCGCGCGGCGCGGGCGGAGACCCGGCGCGGGACTTCTCGCGCGCCGCGGCGCGACGACCCTCGCGATCGCCCCCTTGTCGACGGTTCGAGCGACTCGGTTTTCAAAAAACCACGCGCGAGGCACATCTCGTCGGTGGAGCTTCGTGCCTCCCTCGCGACTCTCGACGCACCTGCAGCAGCGACACCGTTTGCTGCATCTGCGCCTCTTTCTCGCGCTTGCTTTGGAACATCGTGGGACGTTCGGAGAGAGCTCCGCGGGGGGGGCGCTCGGGCGCTCCCGCGAGTGAGCGCGATCCAACCAACACAACGAAAAAAAGGAGCTCGGCTAGCCCACCAACTCAGCTGACGCGCCGACTTGGCAACAAAAACAAAAAAACCCCGAACGCGCACGCGCGAGCAGTCCGCGAAAAATGCCGATAATAAACAAAAACCGAGTATGCGTCCTCGGTGATACGTCCGAAAGTTCCTCCAGCCGCGCGATCACCGATTTTTGTCCGAGTCAGATTCACGCTCGCGCGTTCTCGGCCGCGTGCGTTGGCGCGTCCGAGCGTGACTCGCCTCTGGCGGAACGGCGGTCGCCACTTCGGCGCGCGGACGCGACGCCGACCGAGGGACCTCGGGAGGGACGTCTCCGGCGCTCGCGCACACGCGGACCATGGCGACTGCGGTCGCGACGCCGGCTCTCGCGGCGGCGACGCGCGCGTTCGCGCGCGAACCCCGCGCCTGCAAAACGCTCATCGCGGCCGACTTCGGGTCGAAGACGCGCGGCTCGGCGCGCGCTCCCGCGACGCGCGCGGCGCTCGGCGCGCGCGCCGGCGCTCGAGCCGCGACGCACGTCCTCCGCGCGCGCGTCGCGGGAGGCACGGAGTGGAACGACGAGGCGAACGGCGAGGAGAACGATGACGAGGAGACGGAGCAACGCGAGACACGACGCGCGGCGAACGACGACATCCAAAGCTCGGACTCGGAGGTGGGTTTCGTGGGAGACCCCTCGGCTTTGGGAAAAGGTTCTTTTTCGTCAGACGAAAAAGACGTTCACGACGACGCTCTTAACGAACGCCGCGACGCGGCGACGAACGACGAGAACTGGCTTGATGACGAGCAGTATGGGTGTTCGCCGGGTCAGCTCTGGGTAAACGCCATCGCGTGTATCGGCGCGACGCAGAACCCCAAGCACGCGTTTCACGCGTCGGAGTTTCTGGAAAAGACCATCAGAAGGCGAGCCGTCTCGCCGGAGGTCTCGCGGCTGAACGTTTACGAAAACGACGCGATCTATCGCGTTCGAGAAGGTTTCCCCGACGAAAACGGAGGGTTCGTTGACACCGTGCGTCACGCGTTCGACCCTGAGTATGTTCTAAACGCGTGGCGCGAGAACAGCGACGCGCGCGCCGCCGAGCTTCGGTTCGTGATCGAGCACCCGACGTTGTTTTGCGCCGCGAGCGTCGCGCTTTGTTTTTTGTGCTTCTCCGTCTCGCGCAGACGCGCAAAGACGAAAGCGTTGAAGGCTTCGCTGTTGAACGACGGCGTGGATTTGACGAACGTGTTCGGCGACCATCTGGAGACGCTCGAGTACCTGCATGTAATGCGCGACAAAAACGCCCTCGCGCTGGGCATCGAGACGTGCGCGGCGCGGAAAGTGGAGACCGAGACGCGGTACCTGGGAGTCGCGGCGCTGAGAGATTGGCGCGAGTTTTACGGGTCGCGGGGCATAGACCTCGCCACGAAGGACGACGTGAAGAAGGTCAAGGCGTACGTCGACAACCTGCACCACCTCGAGGGGTGTCTGCTCGGGAAGGGGCGAGGGGAGAAAAGCAAGCCTTTGGGGGAGGAGTGGTGACGCCGATTTTATGTGATTTGATTCGCACTTTAGTAACGACCGGTCAGAGCCCGTCCATCACCTTGTCCAACCTCGGCATCTGCGCCATGGCGCTCATCTGCCGTTTCATCTGCATGATGGTGGACGTCACGATGAGCATGGACGTGAACCCGACGCAGATCCCAGTGGTTCGCCGCATGTGCGCGTCCGCGTACGCGCACGCCGTCGCGACAATCGCCAACAGCAACCCGCCGAAGAACCGCGAGCCTCTTTGTAACTCCTCGAGGTGCCGCGCGGTCTGCTCGCCCGGCCGCACGTTCGGCACGCGCGCGCCGATCTTGGTCATGTACTCCGCCACCTCTTTCGGCGTGTTCTGCAGGTCCAGGTACGAGAAACCGAAAACCGTGGCGAAGAAAATGACGTAGTACGCGACAGACCCGCTCGCGCTGGAAAACGCGCACGCCGCGAGATTAAGCGCCCACTCCGGCCATTTCGTTCCGTTATCCGACAGCGCGTTCACGAGCCACATCGCGCCTTCGCACAGGAACACCGCCACGAGCACGGGTTGCATGCCGAGCGGGTTTATTTTGAAAGGCACGTGGTCGATCTCTTCCCTCACCACGCGGGGTAAACCCGGAATCGCGGGGCCTTGAAAGTACGCGATCGGGACGCGGCAGGTTCCGGTTTGCACTAACACCGACCCAGCGGTGAGCGCGGTGGCGGCTAAAATGAAAGGCAGAATCTGAGCAAAAGACACAGTGAGCAACTGTGTGAAGTAGTGTCGAAGCGCACTGACGTACGCGCCGCACACGGAGACGGTGATCATCACGCTCGTGCCTTGTCCTAACCCGCGGTCGGTCATCTCATCCGCCAGCCACGCGGCGGCGAGCGCGCCGCACGTGAAAAAAAGTGTCGCCGCGACGGCGTAGGTTTTGCTCTCGAACCCCAAAGCGCAGTACGGTTTCAAGTTACCAGCGGTGATGTAGCTCTGCACGACCGCGACCGCTAGTGTGATGTACCGCGTGTACTGCTTCACCGTGTGCTGCCCGACCGCGTCCTTCGTCAGCTCCTTCAAGGAAGGGACCGTGGCGGTCAAAACCGACATGGCGATGGACGCGGCGATGAACGGCCCGATGCCGACGTGGAACAGAGAAATGCCCCCTTGTGGGATCGGGGAGAGCGAGGTCGCCGCTACTTTCGTCGCGAGCGTCCCGATGGTACCCGAGGCGCCTTCCTGGAGGGTCACAGAGAGCGCCGCGTCCGCGCCGGTGTACGCCGTCGCGGTCGCGGGCACGATGCTGGAGATGAAATCTGAAAACGCGTTCCCCGCAACCGCGGAGCCTTCCGGTACCACGAACGCGCGCATCGGCATCTCCGTCCCCAGACGCATCCACAGCAGGTATTTCAGAAAGTTACGCAGACGCGTGCTCACGTCGTTCCTGCGAGCCACCGCCTCGTCGTGGTACGTGCGTCGAGGTCCGCCCGACGCGCTTCCATCTAATCCGTCGTCGTCTCCCGACGCCGGAGCCTTTGCGTTTCCGATCGTTCCGGCATCGTCAATCTCGTCGGGGTCGAACGACCCGAACTCGTCCTCGTTCGCGCGCACGCCCATTCTTCGGAACTCCTCGCGCGTCCTGCCGTCGAAAGCGGGGTACTCGCCTGGACGCGCGTGGACGATGAAGCGCGGGTCCGCCGCGCGCGCGCGCGCGGATGGCGAAACGAAAGATGTCCACCACCGGATGCCGCTTCCTCCACGCGCGGTCCCCGCGGGCGTCTCCCATCTAGACGAGACGCTCGCGACGCAGGGAGAGACCCGCCGACCCCGGCGCGGACGGTCGCGGGAGCGTCGCGAGCCCGCGAGACACGCCGGTCGCGGCGCGGCCGTCGCCGACATCGCGGTCGTCTCGCACTCCGCGCGGAAGGGTTTGAAGCAGACGCAGAAGAAAACCTTCTGTGAAAATCAACATCTGTTCGTCCGTTGAAAGGAGTTCACCGGTACGTGAAGTGCTGAAAGGTAATGTTCGAAACTGAATCGCAATTTGATCGGTAGTTCGAAAGGCGAATGTTTTGTTGTAACACTACA
>ENA-OUOG01002655-OUOG01002655.1-marine-metagenome-genome-assembly--contig:-NODE-2655-length-18135-cov-6.026969_pt1 | contig 18135 bp, 14 predicted proteins | sample MGYA00248635_ERZ508505 | MGnify/ENA primary metagenome ERZ508505 (study PRJEB26176, sample SAMN06267871) | marine metagenome | isolation source: Saanich Inlet, British Columbia, Canada | place: Pacific...
TCAGTCACGGTTCGTCTCGTGTCGGCTTTTTCTCGTCCCGCTCGCGCGCCGCTCGCGCCGCGCAGTCGCGCCCGCACGGCGGAGACGGCGCGATGGCGGAGCCCGAGACGCTGAAGCGCAAGGCGACGGTGGCGGTGAACGCCACGCCCGCGGGCGGGGGCATGGAGGAGGGCCCCTTCGTGTGCCACCTGCCGAGTCGCCCTGACGGGATGCCGCCCGAGGGGACGGAGTGGCGGGCGTGGCGCAAGAACGTGGAGTTCCGCGGCCACCACCTGGTGCTCCGCGGCCGGACGCGGGGGGTGGATTACGTGGGGAACAACTTCGCGAGCGCGGGAACGCCGGCGGCGAACGCGTGCTCGTACTTCGTCGCGCGCCTGCGTCGCGTCGGCGCGTCCGGGAAAACCGCCGCCGCCGCCGCCGATGCGGAGGAGAGCGACCCGGAGTACGAGCTGGACGTGACTCCGGTGGGGGGCGGCGGGATCGTGGACCTGCAGACGCGGTGCCACGCGCAGGAGTACGACGCGCCCGCGTGGGACGGCGCGGAGGACATGAACGACCCGAGCGTGCGCGCCAAGTACAACGACCGGCTCCTCAGGGCCTTCTCCAGCGCGAAGCGCCAGAGGAAAGTGGCACGCATCCAAGCGGAGCGGCGGGTGGATGCGTCGTCGCTGGCGGCGCCGGACGCGATGCGCGCCAACCTCGTGGCGGCCACCGCGGGCGAGCTCGACGCGCGCGCGCTGGCGGAGCTCGCGGGCGCACGACGGAACATCCCGGCGCACGACCCGAACGCCACGAACCCACACGACGCGTACCCGCTTTCGCGGTTTCCGCTGTACGCTCTCGCCGACCGAACAAAGTTTAGAGATTTTCTGGCGGCGGCGAAGAAGCCGTCCAAGCTGGAGTCTCTTCGCGCGAACGGCGACGCGGACAGCTTCGTGCTGGATTTAGTGCCGAGACTTTTACAAGATGTCGCTATGGCGTCCGACGCGACGTCGCAGAAGGAAGCCGCCAAGGCTCTGGCGTTCCTGGACGCGCTCTTGGCGTTCCGGTCGCACAAAGGCGTCGTCGTCGAGCGGCGGCCCAAGAAGCGCGACGGCGACGAGGGCGACGGCGAGAAGAACGACGAGATGAGCGACGCCTTCGCGCCTTTGAGCTGGACGCACGAGACCAAGGTGGATACGATCACGCAGCGCGCGTACATCGACACGTTCATGGAACAGAGCGCGTTGGACGTTTCCGGCGCGCCGGGCGAGCCGCGCCGGTTCGTCCGTCCGAAAGCGATGTCGGACCTCGTCACGCTGCACTGCGTTTTGATGACCGCGCGCGTCTCGGGCTGGACCGTGGATGTCAGCGCTTTGGCGAAGCGGCTGAAGATGTCCGTCAAGGACATGACGCCGCTGTGCCGGGAGCTCGGCTTCACGATGGGGCGCGCGCCGGGGAAGAAAGCCGACGGGGGAGGCGCCGCGACGGCGACGCTCAAGCTGGATGGCGAGAAGCGGCTGCGCGATTTCCTGCCGGAGATCAAGAAGCGACCGCAGGCGGCGAAGAAGCGAGAGTAGCCCCGTCGCGACCGGGCGGTTTTCGTCGACGTACAGTACGCTTTTCGTGACTCGTGAATCTTGGTTCGTTTTCGCCCGACTCGTGAAAAAATTCGCCTTCTGTCCGTTTGCGAAAAACCTCACGTCGAAGGCGCGTGCCACGTTCGTCACACCGGGTCGCGCGACCGGGGGCGCACAGCGTCGGTAGCGCTCCGGGGCTCGCGTCGGGCTCGCGCGGGGAGGCCTTCGCTCGGGAGCCGAAGGGCGCTCGCGAGCCGAAAGGCGACGATGTCGAACTCGGGCGACATCCTGCTTCGCGGAGGCGCGCTGCTGAAGAAGTACCAGCACTACCTCCCGGACGAGGAGATGGCGCCTCTCGGCCCGAAGGGCGAGAAGGTGGACCAGTACGCGTCTCTGTTCTACTCCCTGAGGCACAACCTGCGCGACATCCAGGAGAAAGCCGAATCCATCAAGGAGGAGACCAACCGCGCGGCGCTCGCGACGGCGAACGCGGAGATCCGCCGTTCGAAAAACTTTCTGCGCGGCGAGCTGCCCAAGCTGCGCAAGTTCGCGGCGAAGGGCGCGAAGAAGCTCACGGAGAAGGAACGCGCGAACCGCGAGGACGACATGAACGACTTCGAGTACCAGATCGAGTGCGTCCCGGACGGGGTGACGCGTAACGTGCCTCCGCCACCGCCCAGGACGACGGTCGGCGACGGCGCGAGCGGAAGCGGCGCGAGGGGCGCGAAAAACAAAAAAGGCATCGTCGTCGACGAAGCCGCGATTAGCGCGGCGATGGATGGCGCGACGGACATGTCGCACACGGACGAGAGCCGCGCGTTCCGGCAGGAGTTCGAGGACAAGAAGAAGCAGCAGGACAAGGGTTTGGACGAGATCTCCAAGGGTCTGCGCGTTTTGCGCAACCTCGGGGGGGAGATGGACGACGAGGTGAAGCGGCAGGCGCCGGTGATGGACGCCATCGAGAACAAGATGGACTCCACCTCCGCCGAGCTGCGCACGGCGAACGGCAAGCTCAAGAAGGTTATCACGCAGATGCGGAGCACGCGGCACTTCTGCATAGATGTCATCCTGATCTTCATCATCCTGGGCATAGCGCTGTACCTGTACAACCAGTTCGGGTGAAGGCACCCGAAGGAGAGAAAAAGATCGGCGAGCGCAAAGACGCGTCTTGGTTTTACCTTCGTCGTTTACATACAGCCGAGTCTTTCAATTTCACACAATTTTTTCGTCGTCGCTCTCGTCGTCAGACGCTATGCACAAAAACCATCGCATCGTGGAACACGGGCTAATTAATCGAGCTGCTCGACCGTTTTCTTTCCGGGCATCACCTTGGTCTTGACGGCGGCGACGTACGGCTCGGCAAACGCCGCGGCTTTGGCGACGTAGGGCTTCGCGGCGTCGGCGGCTTTGGCGGCGGCGGGCGCCGCGCGCTCGAGCACCGCCACCACCGCCGGGTACTTGAGCACGGTTTCGTACGCCGCCTTGACCTTCTCGAAGAGCTGCGCGTTGTCCACCTGCGCGCGCGCCTCGGCGATCGCCGCGGTCACGGCGGCGGTCACCTTCTCAGGGAGCGCCACCGCCTTGGCGCGAAGAAGCGCCAGCGTGTTCTCGATCTTGGCGAAATACGCCTCGCGCGTCGCCTTGAGCTCCTCGAGCTTCTCCGGCGTCAGCGCGAGCGCGGACTTGGCGTACGCCACGGGCGCGGAGGGCGCGATCTTGTCCGCCCAGATGGACTGGAGCAGGGTCACGGCGGTGTCCACCTGGGAAGGAAGCGCGACGAAGGACGAGTGAAGAGTGGGGGGGGCGAATCGTGAGCTCGTCGTCGACGAAAAGCGCGACAGAGAAGAGAGAAAGAACCTTCAGTGGCTGTCGGGACAAAAAAATCGAGAAATATCCCTCCCGTGGAGACGCGAGGCGCGGTGAAAAATCGCCAGGTGGTTCGTTCCGACGCGGCGCTCGGGCGTGGGCGCACCTTGGCGTCGACGGTGGTCATGTACGCGGGGTACTTCTCCTGGACCTTGGACACCACGGGGGTGCCGTAGGCCTTGATCAGGTCCTCGATCTTGGTCAGGGAGCCCTGTGGTCGGCGGGTGGGAAGAGAAAAGAAGGACGCGACGTCAACATCTCGCGGGAAAACCACAGGCGTCCTCGTCTGGGAGGAGGCGACGCGGAGGCCGCGGGTCGCGCGCGCGTGCGGCGCTTCCGCGGCGAAGCACGCGCGGTTCGTCGTGACGCGCCAGATCGCGCGCGTCCGCGGGAAAACCCGGGACGCGATCGCGGTCTGCGGCGCGTGGAGGCGCGTCGCGCGACGCACCTTGAGGGCGTTCGTTTCCTTGGCGGAGGAGTAGTACCCGCACGCCTTGGAGAACACCTTGGTGCCGGTGACGAAATCCACGGAGTTCGCGGCGGCGGTCTCGACGAACGCGAGGCGCTTGAGATCGGTGGAGGGGGCGACGGCGGCCATGGCGACGTGCGTGCGGTCGGAGGCGACGCGCGGAGTGCGGGTGCGCGGGGGGATGCGCGAACGCGTACGAAAAAAACGAGGCGGCCTCGAAACGTCGTTTGCGGAAACGAGCGTCGAGCAAAACGCCAGATCGGACGAAAAAAGCCACGTGGCGCTGACCGCGACTATGGGACTTTAGTCTCTGAAAAATGACTGAGCGCGCGGAGCTCCGGAGCTTTTGCGAAAAGAAACTCGCAAAAAGCCCCCAACGAACTTCGGCCGACTTGCGTCGTCAGTACCAGATGCGCGTGTCCGCGGTGCTCCAGGCGGCTCGGCTGGTCCGCAACCACTCCTCCTTCGCGCCCGGGCTGGAGCCCGTCTTGAAGGAGCTCGCGGCGCGCATGCCCTCGACGGACACCATCACCCCCGGTCGCCTCGCGAAGACAGGAGGCCGGAGCGAGCACTTCGAGCTCAGGTTCGGCGCCGCGGGACCGCAGTTGCACGGGTACAAACTGCTTGCGAGAAAAGGTAAGAGTTCGCAGGAGGTGTTTGTGAACACCAAGCTGGGTCGGGAGGAGATGGAGGCGCACGTCGCGGGCGCGATCGAGAAGGTGCACGGGTGAGACGTCAGGGAGGGAGGGTATTCATAGGCGACATAGCAGTGACGCGTTGAAGTAGCAGAACCGCCGATAGATAGCCGAAACGTCATCCGTGATCCATCATTGCTTTGCAACGCCTTTTCAAAGTGGGCACTCGAGACGGTTCTTTTTGAAAAAACCGAGAGAGATCGCGTCGCGCGGCGGCACGAGAGCCGCGCCGGGTGAGCCGATCGACCGCGGTTTCGCGCGACGCCGCCACCGAGATGGCGCCCATCATGATCGACGACGACAGCGACGACGACCTGCCCCTGGTGGCCCGCCCCCGACCCGCGAGCGCGGCGAAGCCCTCGCGCGATTCCTCGTCGAGCGAGGAGCCGGAGTGGATGAAGACGTTCAAGTCCCCCGTGCAGAAGATCGTGGACGACCTGAGCGAGAGCGACGACGACGACGCGGCGTTCCACGCGGCGATGACCGGTCGGTCGCCCGGGGCCAAGTTCGAGATGGGAAGCACGCCCGCCAAGGTGGTCAAGTCCCCGCCGGCGGGGGATGCGAAAGAAGACGACGACGACGAAGACGACGACGACGTCGAGATCGTGGAGGACGACGACGCGCCGCGGGGGACGGAGAAATCCCGGCCGGAGAGTCCCTCCGAGCCGTCCGAGACCGTGACCGGCACTCGTGTAGGGGAACGAAGCGGTCCCGCGCCCTCCGCCCCCGCCCCGAAGGGCCCGCCCCTCGCCGGGACGAGCGTTGATAATCGCGTCGGCGAGCTTCCGCTCCTCGTCCCCGCGGCGCTGAACCGCTCCAAGGTGTTCTTCGAGTGCGAGGGCACGGGCGAGGCGGTGGACCTGGAGGGTGACGTGGGCGTCGTCGGTCGGCTTCTGACGGAGTCCTCGAGCGTGCAGATGGACCTCAAGGGCGTGGTGTACGACGCGCGGATCCTGCCCACGCCGACGTCCATCGTCATCCTGGCGGTGAACGCGACGGAGGCCAAGGTGGAGAGCGTCTGCAACGACTACGTGCAGCTGCGCGTGGACGCCAGCGCGAACAACGTGGGCGGCGCCACCCTGGACGGGTACCTCGGAGCGGACAGCGACGACGAGGCTGAGCGCGGGGCCGTCGGGGGCGCCGCCTCCGCGGCGGTGCGCGCCATGGGCGACGTGAGCGACGACGAGGACGGCGGCAAGCGCAAGCGAAGCGGCGGCGGCGGCGGCGGGAAAGTGCGCAAGCTCGCTGCGGACGGCAGGAGCGCGTCGAGGGGGGGGGGCAAACCCAAGCCCAAGAAGAAACCCAAGAAACGACCGAAGAAGAAGTGAGGATGTCGCGACGGCGACGAAGGGGGGGGGCGTGTACTCGGTCGGTCGAGTGGGCGCGCGCGCGCGAGGGCGCGCGGGGTGATAGAAACCAACAACGTATTCCCACGTATATCCGAAACTCGTGACTGACAACACATAAGGCGTGCGGCGAAACGGCCGATGCGTCGAGCTGACGTGCGTCTCGGAAAACTCTCGTTTTGTTGGTGACTCGGATGGCGTGTTTCCAGACGCTTCCATCGAGGCCGAGTCACGGGCCAGGTTCACAACAGGACGCACAGTCACGCACGAACAGAACATGATCGTGTCCGCCGCGTTCGTCGTTCCACGCGCCCGCGTAGCTCCCCGAGGCGTGCCGCGAGGCGCGCCGCGCCGCGCCTCGCCGTCCTCGCGCGAAGAAACCGTTTCGGCACGTCCGCTGCAGATGGAGCCCACGTGTCGTATTCCTCGTGCGGCGTCCCGCGACGCGCGACGCGCGACGGTTCGCGCGGCATCCCGCGGAGACGTCGCCGCGCCGTCCGCGTCCAACTCCGCGTCGAGCCACGACGGGACGGCGCATCGCGACGACCCGACCGCGACGCACTCGGCGTCGCGACCCCCGCGCGTGGCTTCGAAGCACCCGCCGTCGCGATCCCCCGTGCCGCTCGCCGGCGCCGCGCGCGGCGCGGTCGCCGCCGCGGCCAGCCTGCTCGTGAGCCTCTCCGCGCTCGAGCCCGCGGGTGCGATCGGTACGGTCGCGTTTGAGCCGCTCGGCGGCGCCGGCTCGCCGGCGCCGTTTTTCGTCGACCGCCGGCCGATCGGCGGGTCGCGCGCGGCGGCGGCGGCGTTACCCGCGGGCGCGCGCACCGCGCTCGACGCCGAGGAGTCGGCGACGGTGTCTCTGTTCAAGAGGAACACGCCCTCCGTGGCGTTCATCACCAACAAGCAACTGCGACGCGCGTCGCCGTACGCGCTCGACGCGACGGAAATTCCGATCGGCGCGGGATCGGGGTTCGTGTGGGACGATGAAGGGCACGTCGTGACCAACTTCCACGTCGTGCGCGGCGCCGACGAGGTGGCGGTGAAGTTCCAGGGCGACCCGAAGGAGCGCGCGGCGAAAGTGCTGGGGTGGGACGAGGATAAGGACATCGCCGTGCTGGAAGTCGCGGAGCTGCGAGGTAAGCTCCGCCCGTTGCCGCTCGGAAGGTCGAGCACCATACAGGTTGGCCAAAAAGTGTTCGCGATCGGCAACCCGTTCGGTCTGGACCACACGCTCACCACCGGCGTCGTCTCCGGCGTGGGTCGCGAGATTGCCAGCGCCGCCACCGGCCGCCCCATCGCGGGCGTCATCCAGACGGACGCCGCCATCAACCCCGGCAACTCGGGCGGGCCGTTGCTGGACAGCAACGGATCGTTGATAGGCGTGAACACCGCGATCGCGTCCCCGAGCGGCGCGTTCGCGGGCGTCGGGTTCGCGTTGCCCATCGACGCCGTGAAGGGCATCGTCGAACAAATCGTGCGCTTCGGCGAGGTCACGCGTCCGGTCATGGGGCTGGTCCTCGCGCCGGACGGAAGCCTGGCGCAGCTGCTCGGCCCGGAGGTGCTTCGCGCGTGGGACAGGAACGCGTCTACTACCGACGTACCCGCCGCCGGTGGCGTCCTGATCCTGAGCGTCGTGAAGGACGGACCCGCGGACGCAGCCGGCGCGCGAGGCACAACGCGCGATCCGTCTTCGGATGACGTGCGCGTCGGCGACGTCGTCGTGCGCCTCGGCGACGCCCCGGTGCGGGACAGCTCCGACCTGTACCGGGCGCTGGACGAACTCAGGGGGGGAGACGACGTGCAGGTGCGCGTGCGCCGCGGCGCGGAGGGAAGAGAGATCACGCTCGACATGGTCATGGGGGAAAAAGTCACCAGGTTCGGGCCCACGTAGCGTTTGAACGTGTTCCTTTTCCCGGGGTTTGTAATGCCGCGATTGTCATCGCGACGTCGGAACGCCGAAGTCAGCCCGACGCCTTCGATCGGATGCGACCGGCCGTCGCGTCGTTTTTCTTTTTTTTTCACGCGTCGAGTGAGGGTTGTCGGCGGCCGCGTCGCGCAGACCATCGCGCGCGCCAGCGGCGGTGTCGATCGTCCCCGGCTCGGGTCGCACGTTCCGCGGAGACGCGCCGGACCCGTCCGGGCGGTGGATACGAGGCGCTCTCCCTCGGGACCCTCGGTCGCACGTCGGATCGCGGAAGTTTCGCGACTGTTCATCGCCTCGGCGGCGGTCGATCGCTCGTTTCCCCCCGAACGCCGTCCCCTCCGGACGCGCACCCGGCGCGATGGGCGGCGACGACTCCGCCCGCGAGTACCGCGTGATCACGGACCCCTCCGAGGGCCCCAAGAAGTTCACGCTGCAGACGCGCGTCACGAGCCGGGGCGAGACCGCGGTGATCTTGATGGGCGTGGATTGCGCCGAGCGCGTCATGTGCCACGACTCGGTCGGACTCGACCTGCCGGAGGGCGCGTTCGTGTTCAACGTCGGGCCGAACACCTCCGGCATTCTGGACCAGCTCCTGTCGCAGGGCGCGCTCAAGGTGATACGGGTCGAGCACGCCAGGGGCATGCCCGTGCCCGTCTGTGAGCTCACGCCGGGAGGGCCGGCGCAGCCCGCATTCGAGGGCCCGAACGCGCGCCACGCCGCGGACGCGCGCCGCGCCGCCGAATCCGCCGCCGCGGACGCCTCCGGGGACGCTTTCTTCGACGCGCTGCGCGCCGAGGACGCCAAGGCGCAGCAGCACGCGCAGGGCGCGCCGCCGGGTATGCCGGCCAGGATCACGCCGCGGGGCGCGCCGCCCGGGATGGGCGTGCCGCCTACGACCCCGCCGACCGCCGGCGCCGATATCCTCGCCATGCTCAACGGCGGCGCCGCGTCGCCCGCGGCGAGCGGGAACGGCGCGGAGTCCGCGCTCCGGACGCCCCCGGTGGCGCGGCAGCTCATGCCCCGCACGACGCGCGGGAGCACGGGCGGAGGCGCGCGCGTGCGCGGGGGAGGCGCCAGCCACGACGACGGCTTCTTCGACGCCTCGGCGGGCGCGCCTTCGCCGGCGAGCGTCACCTCGGCGCTCGCGGGCGGCGCGAACAATACGAGCGCGCACAGGCCGGGGCCGCCGCCCGGCCTGTCTCCCCTCGGCGGACAAGCCGGCGGGCTCCCGCTCTTCGGCGGGCAAGGTGGAGGGCTCCCGCTGTTCGGCAGCCCCGCCGGGGTATCGTCCGGTCCCTTCGGCGCGCCTCCCGCGAAACCTCCGACTCCCGGGACGGGCGACGCCGGCGCCGACATCCTCGCCGCGCTCGCCGGCCCGGCGCGCGCGACGCCGCCGAGCGCCTCCGCGCGGGGCACGCCGAGCAACGAGGATCTTCTGGCCATGCTCGCCGGCGGCGGCGACTCGGCGGCGCGCGCATCTTCGCCCGCGCCGCCTCCCGGCGCGCCCGCGCCCCTGAGCATCGACGAGCTGGAGGCGCAGGCGCTGGCGTCGGCGACGAAGGCGGCGGAGAAGGAGAAAATACGTAAGGTTCCCGAGGAGGAGGAGGAGCCCGCCGGCATGCTCTCCGCCGACATGGGCGCGCTCGGGCTCGGGTTCCTCGGGATCACCACGGACGACGACGACTTCGCGCTTCCCCTCCGCGCGTCGGAGAGGAAGGACGCGCCCGCGGCGGCTCCCGCGGCGGCTCCCGCGGCGGCGGAGAAGGAGAAAGAAACTCAGCCCGGGGAGGGGGAGAAGCCCAAGGAGGACAAGGAAGCCGCGCGCAAGGAGAAGCGCGAGCGGAAGAAGCGCGAGAAGGAGGAGGAGAAGAAGCGGAAGGAGGAGGAAGCGGCGGCGGCGGCGGCGGCGGCGGCGGCGGCGAAGGCTTCCGTGACGTCGTACTCGAGCGACGCGCTCCTTTCCCTGCGCGCGAAGTGCGTGTCCGCCCCCCCCGAGGTGGACCTGGAGATGTTCGAGCACGCGGACAAGGCGCTTGTAAAGCGGGAGGAGGAGAAGGCGGAGAAGCGGGAGAAGGCGACGAAGGCGGAGAAGACGAAGGACGAGCCTCGACCGTCTCCGCCTCCGTCTCGGTCCCGGTCGGATGACCGTCTGGACGAGCCAAACGTCGGCGGCGCGCTCGGCTTGGGGTTCCTGGGCATCTCTTCCGGTTCGCTCGCGTCGTTGGACGAGGTGGGCGGCGAGAGACGAGGACGAGGCGAAGATACGACGAAGGCGACCAAAACGGCGGAGACGAAGGAGCTTTTGACGAAGACGCCGATGTCCGTCGCGGAGCTCGCCAAGGCGCTGCTCGCGGAGCTCCGCGGGCTGGAAGACAGAGTGGAGGTGGCGGGGGACGAGTCCGGACCCATGGTCCTGCTCAAGCTCGGCTCAGCGCTCGAGGCGATCAGGGACGAGCCGTTCAAGTCCATCTGACGACGCGTCGGGTCACACCGTCGGGGAGGATGCGGGGAGGATGCGCGCGCGTGCGAGCGAGCTTTTTAACGCAGCCGATGTCGTCGGGACGAGTGACTCGCGCCCGTTTCCGACGTCGTCGTTTCTTCGCCCGCCCACCGCTGAACCGTCTGAGGTGACAACACCCATTTCGCCGCGAAACGGCACGCGCGTTTCGTCGCATTTCCCCGCCCGTTCAACAGGCCGCGGCCTGCACTCCCGGGAGCGCCGTAGCCGCCGTCGGTCGCCCGCGTCCGGGCCCCGGGTCGCGCGTCCGCCGCGCGTCCGGCCGCGATGAGCGCCCCCCTGGGCGACGACGGCGGGTACGCCGCGGTGAGCTGTTTGTCCGAGCTCGAGACCCCGGGGACCGCGGCCACCGCGCTGGGCGTGTGCTCCATCATCACGAGCGCGTTCATAGGCCTTCCCCAGGCGTACAAGATCTACCAGCGTAAGAGCGCTCGCGGGGTGTCGTTCCTGACGCTCGGTCTGGGCAACGTCGGCGCGTTCCTGTACGTGCTGAACCTCACCATCCTGCACTACAACCAGATCGCGTTGGCGTCTTCCCGAGATTTCGCCTTTTGGGTCAAGGCGCAGAGAAGTCTGACGTTCGTGTGGGTCGAGCTCCTGAACGCGCTCTCCATGCTGGTCATCTACCCCGTCGCGCTGTACTACGCCGAGGACGAGCCGTGGCGGCTGCGACTCGATTATATAAAGTTGGACGTCACGCTCGGCACGAGACAGGCGGCGTTTTTGGGGTTCGTCGCGCAAGCCGTCGTCGTCGCCGCCGCGTGGCTCCCCGCGGTTTTTACATTCGCCGTGGACGGCGCATGCGAGCCGCTCGCGGACTACGGCAACGCATTAGGGTTGGTCGTGGCGGTCATAATCGTCCTCAAGTTCCTCCCGCAGCTCTACGCGTCGCTCAAAGCGGAGGGGTCGCACTCGCTGAGCTACGTCACCTACGGCGTCGACGCCGTCGCCGGCGTCGTCGCGTGGGCGCAGAAGGTCTTCGTGACGCACGAGCGCCTGTCGTCGTGGCTCCCGCCTCTGTTCCTGCACGCGCTCGAAGTGACCGTGCTGTGCATAAACTACTACAACGACACGAAGCGGGGCGGGTTCGGAGGCGGGAGCTTCGCGAGGCTGTTCGAGGACGAGTTCGGCGACTCGAGCGCGAGAGACGATGGGAGGGAAGGGCGCGAGAGAGGACGGGAGGGAGGCGGAGGGGACGAGGCGCGCGATTCTCCGCGGCGCGAGGAGCGGCGGACGGCGCGGACGGACTACGGCGCGGGCGGGTCGGGGGACGAGCACATGGCGTTCGAGGGGATGGAACAGGCGCAGAGGCGGCGGGGTTTAGGGACGACGGGTAGAGACACGTCGTTCTTGTGATAAAAATGCGGTGCCGTGGCGCGTAGCCGGCGAGTAGGTCGCGACGATGATCACAGTCCGGAACGAAACGTCGCGCGCGCTCGGTTTCGTAAACGTGACTCCTTTTTCCGTCTGGGGGAACCAGACCGGCGCGCGCGCATTCCTCGGTGCGCGCGAGGAGCGCCCCGTCCCGGCGGTCCCCGAGACCGCGGGGCGGCATGCCCCCCGCCGGCACGCGCTCGCGCGTTCCGAGCGGGAACATCGATTCCGACGCCGCGTGGTGCGTCTCGAAACGCGACCCTTCCTCCCGCGGTCCCGCGGGTGCCGTCTCGGAACTCGCCCATCTCTTCCTCTCCCGCCCGCTGACCCCTCCCGCCCCCGCAGGGACCTGCACGTGCTCGGCCCCGGCGGGCTCGCGCGATGGACCGCCGAGGCGGAGGCTATTGTCCGCGAGGGCGCGTGCGGGGCGTACGCCTCGAGGACGGTGGTGGACTTGACGTCGAGACGACCGCCAGACCCCGAGCGGGACATAATTCTGTGGCGCGACCGCTTGCGTCGCCCGACTTTCGAGGCGTCGCCGGACTCGCCGCTCGCGCCGGCGCGGGACTCGGCGCGCCTGACTGACGCGTACGGGCGCGAAGACGAAGCCGAACGCGAGCGGAACGAAAGCACCGTGACCGAACACGAACACGACGCGCTGCTCTCTGCCGTCCGAGACGTTTCATTCGACATCTCGCGGAGGCCTCCGCGCGACGACAAAAAAACAGTCTCGTCGACGCGCCTCTCGTCGGCGCTGCGTCGCCTCGCCGCGCCGTCGGCGTTCGCGGCGACGCGCTGCGTCGCCGCGCACTCGCCGCACGCCCTGGACCGCCGCATCGACGGCACGGCGCGGCGCGCGAGGGCGACGCGCGACGAGACCGTCGACGCGCTCGCCGCCAACGCGCGGCGCGACGCGTTACGAAACAGACGTCGCACAGCTCCAGAGGCTGCGAAAAAACTTTCATTCGCCGCCGCGAAGAGAGACGAGAACTCCTCGCTTTCCCTCTCGGACGTCGCGTCTTATGCTGCGTCTTTTAAAACCGGCGAACCTCACGCCGATGTGCGAGAGCCGATCTCGGACGACGACTCATCGCTCTCTTCCTTCGCCGACGCGGACTCCGACGACGGCGAGATGTCGTCGCGCCGACGGGAAGGCGCGACGGAGAGGTTCTCTCCGTCGCGCGCGAAAGCGAAAAGTTCTTTTTCGTTCAAGTCTCGGCGCGTTCCCAAAGCGCCGCCGTTCCCGGCGCCGCCGCGCGAGACCGCGCGCGCGTTTCTGTGGGCGGAGAAAAAAAGCGTGGACCACGAGGTGTGCGTCGTGGAAAACCTCTCCGAGACGGCGGACACGCTCGATTCGGCGTCGCCGCGCGACGCGCTCGAGCGGTTCTTCGGACCGGCGTTTTTCCAAACGCAGAGGCTGGACGCGGCCACCAGGCCGGCCTGGCTCGCCGGGGACAGTGACTCTCGGTACGCGAACGAGACGGAAAACGCGCGAGCGTATCTCGCAGACGTGTATTCCGCGGCGGCGAAAGAGGCGGTGGCTCGCGCGAGAGCGCGCTACGAGGCGACGAAAAAAGCCGCGCGCCGCGAGAACCGCGAAGAGACGGCGCGTTCGCGCCGAGCCGCCGCCGTCGCCTCCGAGGCGGCGCGCGGAGCACTGCGCCGCCGCCGCGAGCTCGCCGGCGCGAACGTCTCGCGAAGCGCGGCGAGTTCCTTTCGGCGGCGGAACGAAGACGCCGCGCGAAAACAGAAACAGAAACAAACGTCGTCTCGCGCGCGAACCGCGAACCGCGAACCGCGTCCCGGTCCCGGTCCCGGTTCCGGGGTTTCAAAAACCAGCCCGAAGAGCGCGAAGCGCGTCGAGAGGCGCGAGACTGGTTTTTTTTCAGACGACGCGCCGGAAACCGCGGCGGTTCCGTTACCCGCGAACGCGTCGCGAATGCTCGATTTGGCCTGGAACCCGCACGCGTGTGCTCCTCCAAACGGCGTAGAAGCTCTTTCGGCGGACGAAAACGAAAACGAAAAAGACGCGTCCGTGTTCGGGTCACGAAAACCGAAACACCCGAGCCTGCTTCCGTACTCGCCGGCGAACGCCGAAGCGTGCGCGCGCGCCGGAGACGCCAAGGCTTCGCAAAGGCTGCGCGACTGGTGCGCGTACGCCGGCTTACCGACGCGCGCCGACGCGACGGACGGCAACCGCGCGACTTGCTTGAAGCGCGCCTACCTCGACGCGCTGCGTTTAATCGAGAAGCTCGCGCCGGGTGTCTCGGCGGCGGCGGAGGAGGTGACGGCGGCCGAGACGAAGCGAAGGCACGCCGAGGCGCAAGAAAAGCGGAAAGGGAGGATTCCGAACTTCGGAGACGGGAAGACGACGCAAAAGACGGCGCGACGCGCTGATAAGAAGGTTTGCGCGCCGCGGGACGACGCGAAGTTCGCGAGACGAAACCACCCCGAGTGGAAGACGTGAGTTGGACGCGATGGCGTGCGTATCGATCAGACGACGACGTGTACGACACGTTCATGGACAACGTCCCTCGGGGCGTACACTACTACTGTATTCATACTACTACCGCTACCCGGAGCCGGCGGCTTCCTTTGCCTCTCTCGCCTTGGCGCGTTTCCGCGCCTTGGCGCCGAGCTTGTGCCGTCGGCTCGCCGTCTTCTTGCGCTCCTTGTACACCCTCGGCTTTTTGCCGGACGCCTCGCCCTTCGCTTCGTCCTCGTCGCGCGTTCGCTTCGCGCGCGCGTTCGCGCCGTTCGACTCATCCTCGCCCGCGGTCGCGTCGTCCGCGTCCGCGTCCTCCGCGCCCGGCACGGGCGGCGGCGCCTTGGGGTCCCAGTTTTTGGGGTGCGAGAAGTAGCAATCTTCTCGGCGACACGCCATCCCGAACGAGCACGGCGCGACGGGCTTGCGCCCGTCGTCCCACCCCTTGGCGTGCGTGATCACGACGTGCTTCCCGTCCATGTAGTTCCGCGGGTGCTCGTTGTAGTCCTTGACGCACCGCCGCGCCTCCGTCTTGGAGGAGAAGGTGACGAACCCGAACCCCTTGCACTCGCCGGACGCGCGGTCCACGGAGAGCCACACCTTCTTGATGCGGCCGCACTTCTCGAACTTCTCGCGCAGGTCAGCCTCGGTGCACGACCGAGGCAGGTACCGCATGTACACCTCGCATGGGTCCGTCTCGGGCATCGAGACAGACGCGGCGAGACAGACGAGACTGAGCCGCCGACACCGCCGCCGCCCGATTTTAAGAACGACGCGAACGCTCTTTCTGCGACGGCCGAACTATTCCAGGCGTCGCCGGCCGCGCGTAAACAAACAAAAAACAACACCTGTTCATCACAAGAGTATCCTGTACTTCTCCGCGCGAGGCACGACGCGCAGCGCGACCGCGCCGTCTTCCTCCAGCGACGCGAACGACCACGGGTCCGCAAAACTCCACGCCACGCCACACACGCTGGTTCCCCCCGGCGCGCCGTACGTCTCCACCGGACCGACGTCGTCGTCGTCCGTCTTCGTTGCGGGAAAATCGCCGCCGCGCGATCCGTTCGTCTTCCGTTCCTCGTCGTCTTCTCTCGTATCGCACGTCTCCCCGTGCCTCCACAGCCTCGCGGTGCCGTCCGCCGAGGCGGTGACTAATAGGTCGTACACCGGGTTCGCGCACACGCGGCGCACCCAGTGCTCGTGCCCGGCGAACACGGAAGTCGGGTCCGTCGGTTTCCGCAAATCCCACGCGCGCGCCAATCCGTCGTCGCCGGCGGTGAACGCTTTGTTTGGACGCCGCGGGTCGAACTCGACATCGGCGAAGCGACACCCCGCTCGGCGAGACGAGGAAGGGTTGGGTATCACGGAAGACACGCGCATGGTCCTCGTGTCGTACACGCAGACACCGTCATCGCTCGAAGCACCGTGGGTCCCGGAGACGATCGCGAATGAAGTTGTGGTATGCGGATCCCACGCGCCGGCGACGGGCGCGCCGGGCGCGTCGTCGCCGAACGAATCGCTCGTTGCGGCGATTGCCATCGCCGCATTCGAGCTGGCGTCCAGCTGGAACAGCCGTAGTGTTTTCTCGTCCGCCACGGCGAGCGTCCCGCCCGTCGCGGGCGCGCTCGGGTCCACGCCCACGCCCACGCGCCAGCGCACGCACCGCGCGGCTCCGTTTGTCTCGGGAAAGGGCGCCACCGACTCCAGCGCCTTGGAGCCGGAGGTGTCCTCCCCGTCCCCGGGGACGCGCCACACCGCGCCGCCGTGGTTTTGCGAGGGGGAAGAGGGGTTGTACAGCGTCGCGACGAGCGCGTCCGACGTGGGGGAGGGCTGGAGGTCCCAGATCTCGGGGTGGTGCTTGTACACGCCGCGCGCCACGAGCGCGTCGCGATCGCGGTCGTGCGCGACGAAATGCACGGCGTTGTTTCCCCGCAGACGCTGTGTGCCCACGGCGAACACGGTCCGCTCGCCGTTCCCGGGCACGGAGGCGATGCACCGCGCGCGCTCGCCCGTGGCGTACGTCGCGCCGGGAGAGGAAGACATCGTCCCGAGGTCGCCGGGACGTGTCCCGCGCGAGTCGGCTGTGCAGTCAGCCGCGGACCGTCCCAGATTCGTACCGAAGCAGTTTGTTCGCGACGTTCGGCGCCCGCGAGCATCGCCGAGGAGCGCTTCCGCCGGGACAAGCACCGGTATTGTCGGACATTCCGCGCGGCGCGTCTCCACGGCATGTTCCACGGTCACGACAGCCCGCGGACCCCCGCGCGGCGTCCCATCGCCTCGCCCGGCCCTTTGGATGCCTACTCGCCCTTCCCGTCGGCGCGCGCCAGCCCCGGCGCCGCGCTCGCGTCGCACCACCACGCGCTGTCGAACGCGATCGCGACGCTTAGTGGATCGAGTGGCCGCCGATCGCCGAGACGCGGGGCGACGCACCCGGCGTGGGAAGGCCCCTCGGACTGGTCCTCGCGCGCGGCGGAGATGGAGGCGATGCTGGAGAGAAAGCTGGAGCGCGCGGAGTCGACCCACGGCGGGGACCTGTGGCGCGTCCCCGCGACCCCCGACGTTTCGGTCTCCCGCGACCCGCCCGGACATGTCGGTCACCGCTCTCCCGGGGACGACGAGCAGCCGGACGAGCTGCGGCGCCGCGTGCGCGAGCTGCAGGCGCGCCTGGCGCGCGCGGAGCGTGAGCTCGCGAGCGACCGCGCGCGGCGGGTCTCCCGCGAGTCTCCGACGAGGGCCGCGACCCGCTCCGCGAACGCCGAGCTCGCCGCGCTGACGTACGAGAACGAGCGCCTGCGACGCCGGTGCGCCGACGCCGAGGCGATGAGCGCGCGGCTGCGGAGCGCGGCGGCGCTCGCCGCGGCGGCGTCGCCTGCGTGACAACACGCTCTCGTTCGGATCCATATGAGAGAGATGCCGTAGCCAGTCCATACTTGTAGTCGAGAGCGTCCGTAGATACGTCGGTGGTACACGAATCATCGATTGAAGGCGAGAGGAGTAACTTACTATGGTCGTGATGTGTCAGTCGTACGAGTCAGTTATGCTGACCGCGCTACCGTCGTCGTCCTCCGCGCCGAGCTCTTGTCGCGCCGCCGCGCGACCGAAAGTCGAAACAAAAGGCTCCACTCAAAAGAAGCCCCCACCGGGCGAGTCGTCCAGCAGGTCCGCGATCATGCCCAGGTGCTGGAAGTCGTCCTCCAGCCCGGGCGAGGGGTGCGCGCCGTAGGCGCCGGGCGCGACGCCCTTCCCGGGCGGCGTGCGCATACCGAGCCCGGGGGGCATGCCGGGCGGCGGCGGCGGCGGCGCGCCCGGCGGCGGCCGCGGACCGCCCGCCGCGCCCGCGTACGACCCCGGGGGGACCAGCTCGCCGCCGTCGCGCGCCTGCCCCGGCGGCGGCGGGCCGCGCGGCGGCGGCGGCGCGGCGCCGTCCGCGGGCGGCGGCCCCGGCGGGAGCGGCGGCGCCGCGCGCGCGCCCGCGGGCGGCGGCCCCGGCGGCGGCGCCGGCCCTCCGAACCCGCCGCCGACATCCTCGCGAGGCGCGGACATGCCCGGCGGCGGTCCGCGCGCCGCCGCGCCCGCGCCCGGCTCCGCCTCCAGCCGCTCGGTCGAGCCCAGCCGCGCCACCTTCTGGTTGACGTTGATCCCCGCGCCCGCCAGCACGCTCAGCGCCTGCTCCAGCTCGCGGCGCAGAGCCTTCGTCTCCTCCGTCTTCTCGAAGAGCGCCGCCTCGAGGCGCGCGGCGTGCGCGCGCAAAGCCGTCGCCTCGATGGCGCCGAGCGCGCCCTCGCCCGACGCGAGCTTGGCGCCCTCCGACCAGGACGCCGCGCCCCAGCCCGGCCCGCCGCCGCCGCCCGGGGACGTCGACGCGCGCATCGGCGCGCCGCCCAGCGAGGACCCAGCCG
>ENA-OUOG01002658-OUOG01002658.1-marine-metagenome-genome-assembly--contig:-NODE-2658-length-18112-cov-12.222955_pt1 | contig 18112 bp, 16 predicted proteins | sample MGYA00248635_ERZ508505 | MGnify/ENA primary metagenome ERZ508505 (study PRJEB26176, sample SAMN06267871) | marine metagenome | isolation source: Saanich Inlet, British Columbia, Canada | place: Pacific...
TTTTGTTTTGTTTTGGAAAAAGAATTTACCCCTAGAAATGTACCGAAGCAGGAAGGCTTTTCTCACTTCTTTTTTGTTCTTTTTTATTGCAGTGCTTGTTGGTGCTGTTTCTTCCTACATCGATCCAGATTTTTCGAGAATTATTTTGGGCGATTACTACGTGGATATGACTATCGACAATATCAATAAAGGTGATCCAATGGCAGTGTACAAGCAAATGAACGAGGGAGATATGTTTTTGCAAATTACCATCAATAATATTCGAGTAGCTTTTTTGGTTTTCATCATGGGTATTTTCTTTTCTGTGGGTTCCGCTTTTTTATTGGTGAGTAATGGCTTTATGTTGGGCGCTTTTCAGTATTTTTTCTACCTCAAAGGTTTACTTCTCACCTCCTTTTTGGTTATTTGGATTCACGGAACTTTGGAGATATCTGCCATCGTTATTGCGGGTGCTGCCGGTATTGTAATGGGAAATGGATTGTTATTTCCTGGAACACTTACTCGAACTCAATCTTTACAAATTCATGCCAAAAGAGGAATAAATATCCTGTTGGGAACTGTTCCTTTGTTTGTGGTAGCGGGTTTTCTGGAAGGGTATGTTACACGGCACACCGAAATGCCAGATTTGATAAAGTGGTTGATTATCTTGTCTTCATTAGTTTTTATTCTGGGATATTTTGTGATCTATCCTTTTCGGTTGGGCCGAAAATTTGCCGATGACCAAAGGATTGAAGAGAAACCAACTCATGTCGAGTCCAGAGAATTAAAGTTATACTCGATAAGAACCATGAGCCATGTTTTTTACGATACGTTCCGGTTCTATAAACTCTACCTGAAACGAATTACCACCGTGATTTTTGTCGTAATAGTACCGCTTTTTTTGGTGTATTTGTTCGCGCTCTTTTCCGTGTCTCCTTATTCCGATTATTACCTCGAGCCAGGCGAATTATTCAAGTTGGTTTTTGGAAATTCTATTCATTTTTCCTGGACTTCTTTTGTGGCAAACACTCTGCTTTTCTCTATAAATATTGCGACCGTAATACATTGCTTGAGTCGAATAAACAAGGCGCAAAATCAAAGCTATTTGAAATCATGGATTACTGAGATTTGGCCATTTTTGTTGAGATCGGTGCCGTTGGTTTTGTTTTTTATGGGTGTCATGTTTGTTGTGCCTCCAGGATTCTACTTATTCGTTTTAATAGCTTCTCCCTTTTTTGTTTTGCTTTTTTATCCGGTAGTTTCGGGCGAATCATCTTTTCAATCGGCTCTTGTTAGAGGAGTGCGGTATGGTTCCAAAGATTTTGGAGGAACGCTCGTTACATTTGCTTTAATTTCGGTTCTGACTTATGTTTTTTCTTGGAGTTATTACAATCCTTTTGCCCCAGGATTGGACCTAAAAACCCTCGTGATAGATGAGCTAATTGATTGGCATACACTTACTGTTTTTGATGATTTTTTAACAATCAAAAATTTTATTTCGGCATTTTTTATTCTGCTTATTACTCAGCTGCTGTTGCCTTTAATTGTCGCAGCTGTTAGTTTTCAATATGTAAGTATTTATGACAAACAGAACGCCATTGGATTGAAAGAAAGACTAAAGAGTTTTGGAACTGGAAACAAACATTTTGAAACGAATTGATGAAGAAAATCCTTGTTCATATCGGTTGGGTGTGTTGGTTCTTACTTAGTTGGAGCCAATTAGGTTTTGGGCAAGAAGAATTTGATGTGGATGAGTACCTCGAGGAAATCAATTACCACAATCAATACGCAAACAGCAAAGCGCATCATCATTATTTGGCCGACTCAATTTCGGTTGTACCCTTTGATAAAAATAAATGGGAGAGGTTGAGGATGAATATTGTGAATGAGATATCGGGTGTGGAATACCAAGGGCAAGATGGCAGCGAACTTACTCAAGAAGACAATCCTTATCGTCAATCGGGTCGTCAATTCAGGAGGTATTGGCGAGAAAAAAACTCCAAGCAAATAAAGAGAATTCCAAAGGAGAGAGAAGAGTCCCAAGGCGGAAGAAGTAGAAATAATGACTTGCTCAATCCGGGTGCAATTTCTCCTTTTTGGTCCAATTTCATCCTTATTGTGGTTGTTTTGGCTCTTGCTGCACTTATCTTTTTCTTGTTTTTTAATCAATTGAAAGAGGGAAAGGGAAACAAGAAAATTGGGAGAGATTTGGAATCAATAATCCCTACTGAAATTCCTAAAACAGAATTGGAATTATTGCTTGAGAAAGCACTTGAGAAAGAAGATTACCGAGAGGCAATTCGTGTGTATTTTATTTTTGTGATTCGTGGATTGATAAGAAAAAAAGGGATTGTATGGGAGAAAGAAAAAACGAATGTTTCTTATCTCAACGAAATGCGAAACAACCAGTTTTTTATTCCTTTTGAGTCGTGTGTTTCTGTGTATGAAATTGTGTGGTATGGCGAAAGACAATTAACTAAAAGTGAGTATGAGCAGGTAGAACCAAGATTTAAAAACTTAGTAAAAGAACTAGATGAGTAACAAAGCGAAAATACTTGTTTTGGCTGCAGTGATGCTGGTACTCATGGTGGGCTTTTATTTTCTGTATCCCAAGGGATCGGTCAAATCGGAAATAAGCGAAAGTGAAAGAGCTTTGTACGAAAAGTACATAAATAGCGATGGATTGCATCTCTTGGAAGAATTGCTAAAAGAGTATCCCAAAATTGATACAATGCAATTTATACCAGACGAATTAGATTCTACATTACCGAGTAAATTTACGGGAAAACCAGCTGTTTATGTTTTGATTGATGCTGACATTAATATTTCGCCAAAAGCGGCCGACACCCTCCTTCAGTTTGTCAAAAATGGAAACACAGCCCTGGTTGCTGTAAGCGATTTCAACGCGGTATTATCCAATAGGTTTGCTTATTCAAGTATGGTAAGCCAGCGGTTCAACGATGAGGTGAGCGTAGATTTTACTCACCCCAATATGTCGCTTTATTTGCCTTATTTATATTCCGAATACGAGGAGGATTTCAAAAATTACAGATCGTGGAACTACTTTAATTTATCCAATTTTATTAGAGACATAAATGAATTGGCAGTTCTTGGTACGGAAACATACGGAGACCAACCCGTGTTTATTAAAATGAAATATGGGAAAGGCTATTTTTATGTTCATTCTCTTCCCGAACTATTTTACAACGCTAGTTTATTCAACGAAGCTGGTTTGGAGTATGTTCAGAGAGTTTTTTCTCATTTGCCTCAAGGGCATTATTATTGGCACAACCATACCAATAGATGGGATGAATATTCGGATGGCAATTCAATGAACCCAGACGAGATAATAAAAGAAAGTCCAATTCAGTATATCTTGAAGGATAGAAGTTTGAGGCACGCCTATTTAATTTTGGTTTTGGGATTGATTGTGTACGTTTTATTTAAGGTAAAGCGAAGGCAACAAATTATCCCGACAATAGAACCCAATACCAATAGTTCTCTTGAGTTTGTCGAAAACGTGAGTCTCTTGTATCTGAAACAAGAAAAGCATTACAAATTCATCAGGCATTATCAGCAAAGTTTTCTTCACTTTATAAAGAACAAATACTACCTCACTTCGGCCAAAATTGATGCGCCATTTCTTGATACTGTTTCCCAAAAATCGGGTATCGAAATAGAGAAAGTTGAGGAAATATTTAAGGAGTTTAAAAGAGCAAAAAAATCCTATAATTTTTCTTCAGAAGAATTAATAGAACTACACAAAAAAATAGAATATTTTTATAAAAACTGTAAATAACAAGCTATGGAAGAGGAAGTAAACCAAGAACCAGAGATGAATAAAAAGTTGGAATCAGGACCCATAAAAGAGGCGAAAGTAGAGGTGAACGAACCTTCAGAAAATCAAGAACAACCTGTCGAAGGTGTTCAATTAGATTCGGGCTTTCAGTTTGAATCTTCGCTTGAACTGCAATTTGTGAAACAAAAAGTAGCAGAAGTGCGCCAGCAAGCAAGTGGATTTATTATTGGACAGCAAGATACCATTGATTTACTCCTTATCGGGATTTTTACAAATGGCCATATTTTACTGGAGGGAGTGCCAGGAATTGCCAAGACGTTGTCAGCTAAAGTAATCTCTAGGTGTTTGGATACAGAATTCTCTCGTATTCAATTTACTCCAGATTTGATGCCATCCGATATAATTGGAACCTCTGTTTTTAATATGAAGACCTCCGAATTTACTTTCCACAAAGGACCAATATTTTCTAATATTATCTTGATTGATGAAGTAAATAGATCACCTGCAAAGACTCAATCTGCCTTATTTGAAGTGATGGAAGAAAGGCAAATTACATTTGAAGGAGTGAAATATGAAATGGAGTACCCGTTTCTTATTATTGCCACTCAAAACCCTGTGGAGCAAGAAGGAACGTACAGTTTGCCCGAGGCCCAGCTCGATAGGTTTTTATTCAAAATAAATTTAGATTATCCTTCCTTGGCCGAAGAACAACAGATATTATCGAGGTACAAAAACACGACACTCTCTCCAGATTTATCTACTATTCAAAAAGTATTTTCGCCCGAAGACTTAAAGAAAATTCAGGCTTTGGTAAATGAGGTGAAAATTGAGGAGAATTTACTGTCTTATATTGCCCAAATTACCCACAGCACAAGAAACCACGCCAAACTGTATTTAGGTGCTTCGCCAAGAGCTTCATTAGCTATGGCAAAAGCTTCAAAAGCTATGGCAGCCATGCGAGGAAGAGATTTTATTACTCCAGATGATATTCAGACAATTGCTCCCCAAGTATTGAATCATAGAATTATTCTCACTCCCGAAGCAGAAATGGAGGGGATGACTCCAGCCACCGTGATTAACGAAATTATACATAAAATCGAGGTGCCGAGATAATAATTGCAATCAATGAAATCCTTGTATTTAAAAAATAGACTGTTCCTTGTTCTGTTGCTTTTGGCAATTGGTTTTGCATTTAGCTTTGCATGGAATGTGCTGTTTCCTATTTTCAAGGTGCTGTTGTTTCTTCTTTTTGCCCTCGTATTAGTAGATGTGTTGATTCTGTTTTTGAGAAAACAACAAATTACCGTTCATAGAGAAATGAAGGATACGCTTGGTTTAGGTGATGAGAATAAAATTTCGCTTGCGGTATCTTCATCTTACTCAATTCCTTTGGATGTTGAGGTGATAGATGAATTGCCATTTCAATTGCAACGAAGAGATAGTGCGTTTCGTTTTTCGCTTGCTCCTGGAGGAAAAAGAACCATTCACTATCAAGTAAAGCCAACAGAAAGAGGAGCTTATCAATTTGAAGATGTAAATGTGTTTGTTTCTTCTGTTTTGGGCTTAGTGGAAAAAAGATATGTAGTGAAAGCAGCAAAGGAGGTGGGTGTGTATCCATCGGTTTTGCAAATGCGGAAACATGAGTTCCAGGTATTTACAAAGTCATCGCAAAATCAAGGAGTAAAGAAAATGCGCAGACTAGGAAATACCAATGAATTTGAGCAAATAAAAGAGTATGTGAAAGGAGATAATTATCGCCATATCAATTGGAAAGCCTCTAGCCGAAGAAATAAATTGATGGTGAATCAGTATCAAGACGAGAAATCTCAACAGGTTTATTGTGTGATAGATAAAAGTAGGTCGATGAAAATGCCCTTTGAAGGTCTGACTTTGCTGGATCATGCGATAAACTCTACTTTGGTAATGAGTAATATAGCTCTCAAGAAAGGAGATAAAGCTGGTGTAATTACTTTTTCTGATAAAATAGGAGCTCAAGTAAAAGCATCCAGAAATGCCACTCACTTGAACAAATTAATGGAGGTATTGTATAGCCAAAAGACACAGTTTTTAGAAGCGAACTACGAGTTACTTTATCAAAGTATAAAAAGAACTGTGCGCGGAAGGAGTTTACTCATTATGTATTTGAATTTCGAAAGTTTTTATTCCCTCAAGAGAGCTTTGCCTATTCTCAGGAGGCTGAATAGAGCCTACTTAATCGTGGTTGTGTTTTTCGAAAATACCGAAATTACCAAGGCTACCCAAATGGAAGGAAGAACAGTTTCCGATATTTATTTACAAACATTTGCACAGAAATTTAACAACGATAAAAAAATGATGGTTCATGAATTGCGCAAATACGGAATTCAATCAATCTTAAGTAAACCGGAGGAGCTTTCGGTGAATACTATTAATAAATATCTTGAGCTTAAGTCTCGAGGAATGATCTAACTATGGAAGAGAAAAAATTTAGCCACATAGATGTGTATAAGTTGATTTTTGAATCATCAACAGAGGGAATCTTGGTGTGTAACAAACAAGGAGAAATAAAAATGGTGAATGAATCCATCACCCGCATTTTTGGTTACGAGAAGGAAGAATTAATAGATCAAAGGATTGAAGTATTACTTCCAAATGAATTCAAAAAAAGCCATGTAGCAAATAGAGAAGGGTATGCCTAAAAACCTGAACGTAAGCAGATGGGAGCAGGAAGAGATTTATTTGGATTAAAAAAGAATGGATGAAAATATTAATTGTAGATAGCCAAATTTCTTATCAGGAAGGAGTAGCAAATTTCCTAAATCAGCATCTTAATTCTGTTGAAATTATTTGCGCCAAGGAAGGAAGACGTGCTTTGCAATTAGCTGTTCTGCATGAATTTGATCTAATAATAACTAGCCTTAATCTGCCGATACTTAGCGGATTTGAATTGATTAGGGAAATTAGAAAACACAAGCCGAGTTTATTTATTATGGTTTTAACTTCGTATTGTAACCAATCGATTTTAAACAAACTTAAAGAATTAAATATTCAAGCGTTTATCATGAAATATGTATCGCTTTCAGAGATATTGAATGCAATAAAGTGTATGAAACATGATGAGTTGTATTTTTCAAAAGAACACCTTGAAAAATCAGAAAATTCACTGGTATCAAAGGATGGTGAGTTTTTAAGTGATGATGTTTTTTCCAAAATCTATGAACTGAGTAACAGAGAAGTAGAAGTTTTGCATTTGATGATTGAGAATTTAACTAATGACAAAATTGCTAAAACGTTATTCCTAAGCATTGAAACCATTAAAACTCATAGAAAAAATATTTTTCGAAAACTGAGGGTAAACAACTTACTTGATTTGTATAAACAATTGGTTCAAGCCAATTATATTTAACTCAGACTTTATTAGCTATTTTTTGTCTTTTTTTCAAAAGTAGGAGCATAGCCAATTTTATCCAAAAGATGAGTCAAACCGAGCAAAGAAATTTTATCTGGATGGAAAGAAATGTAAGCCTCTCTTTTCGTAAAATGAACTTCTGATTGAAGAATTCCTTCATTCAGGAGGTTGAGGTTTTCTAGTAGCCAAACACATGAGCTACAATGGATTTGGGGCAGAAATAAGGTTACTTTGCATTGCGTACCACTTTTAAAATCATAAAACTCTTCAGCAATTTCTGTGTTTTCAAGAAACTGATATTTGTTTCCTGCTTCGGTTGGACGAGTTCCTGGTTTTTGTTCAATATCATAGTATTGACTCATCCCGCTCTCGTTCAATATCTCAAATACCATTTTGCACCCATTGCAACAAAATACTTTGTCGGTATGTTTGATTTCAATATGGCAATCATCGCCACAGTGGCAGCAAGGTGTTAGGTCTTTCATGGAAGGAGCAACTTTGTTTGAATTTCAATTACAAAATTAGCTGAATCCAGTTTTTTTTATGAGACTAACCGAAGAAATAAGTATGAATTATATCATAAAGTTGAACCAGTAGATTAAAAAAAAGCAGCCTAATCTTCCAAAAACCACTCCGAATAGCTGTTGGCAGTTTCATTCATTTTGGCATAAACCAACCTAACGTCTTTGGGTAATTTAGCCGAGACAACCTCTACGATTTCTTGCAGCAAATTTTCACAAGTAGGGTGGTAGTTTACGTAAATGGTTTTGTCATTATGGGCTTCAATTCCTTTGAATCTGGAGTCAGATTTTAAGATAAGTGCGTGGTCTAGCTTGTCTACAACTTCCTGATTTACAATGTTTTTTAAATCAGTAAAGTCAATAACCATCCCTACATCCGACTTTGTTTCATCAGAAATAACTGACCCCAAAACAGTGATGGTTAGTTTGTAAGAATGTCCATGTATGTTTCTGCATTTGCTGTCGTGCATATCAAGGGCATGAGCCGTTTCAAATGAAAACTCTTTAGAAACTCTAATCTTTTTCATGTTCAATTTATTTTGTACAAAAGTAAACTTATTTGCGAAGTCCACGAATTCCTTTAGTCGGAAATTATGTGTTATTCAAAGGAAAGAGAATTCAGAATCGTTTCAAGTTCCATCATGTACGGACGCTTCGCAAATTTAGGACAGAATACGTGACCTTCAATCGTCACAATTCTTCCTCGCGCTTCATCTACCAATGAGATATTGATGAATGGACCTCCTCTAAAATCCTTTACCATGCTGTAAAGACCTCTTATTTCAAATGCGTAAACTCCTTTGAATAAAATTTCTTTTTCAAAACTAGGTACCAGAGAATCGGGAGCTGTAATCATGTATGAGTCGTCAGTAACGCCTCTAAAATATTTTTTCACCACCGAATCTCTTTTTGCTAACAAAGCCTCTTTGGTCAGTTGACTCTTATCGGTGTATGGATAGTGATACACCATTATAAATTGCTGAACATCACCCGGTGATTGTTGTCTTTCAGAAACGAGTCTCAGTTGCTGTAATGCTGCAAAATTTTCATTGTTAATGCTCAGCTCCATTTCACTTGGCACAATCAAAGAAAGATTGTGTTTTTTCTTTAATTCTTGTTTGGCAAAGTAATTTTGGTCGGCTTTCAAATCTAAGCTCAATCGTTTAATTTCTAATTGAGTAAAATGTCTTTTGATATCTTCGGAGTTGGCCATAAAAACATCGTACAAATCTTGTTGGTTTCTTCCAATAATTCTAATCAGTGACTGGCTCGAAGCCCACACATCTGAGGCATAATCAATAGTAGGTTTTATACTGAAATTTGGATTAATGATAAATTGAATGATGTACCGTTGTTTCTTCGGACTCATGTCAAAAGTTTTCTTGGTAGAGTGTTGTAAGTCGAATTGGTATTCCTCATTTGGATAATAAGGAATCATGGGAGCAATTTGATCTTTTACTATTTCGCCAAGTCTTCCTTCCCATAGTTGCTGGTCCAATACAATTTCGATAATTCCCTGAGTTCCCACCGAGTGAGGTTTGTAATAAGTGGATTCTCCTTCTTCCCCACAAGAGGCTAATGCAATGAGTGAAAAGATGGCTAGAACAAATTGTTTCATGGTGATTTTTTTTAAGTTCGTTACAAGAATAATACCTTTATTTAAGTCGATCAAAATCGATTATTTTGCGGTTTGTATCACGGTTAATCGTATTGAATTATTGTTAATTCCATACCAGCCGTTAGTGATTCTGCGTTTAACCCTTCGTTGTATTTTATCAATTCATTCAGACTGAGACCTGGAAACTGATTTATTATAGAAACCAACGAATCTCCTTCTTTTACTTTGTAAACCAAATAGTTATCTGGAATTAGTGCAGAGGTTTTTGGTGTTTTTTTCTCCAATTCCTCTTCAGTTTTTTTCTCCTGAACTTGTATCAATTCTTGTTTAGCTATTTTCTCCGTTTCTATCGGTTTCTTTTTTGTTTCGGCAGGTTTTGTTGAGGGAACTTTCGGAATTGGTTCATATACGGTAAGTAATTGTCCTATTTTTAGGTTGTCGCCTCTGAGGTTGTTCCATTTTTTTAATTCTGAAACAGTGCAGTTGTTTTTGGCTGCTATTTTCCCCAAATAATCTCCTTTTCTTACTCGGTATTTTGACTTTTTCCCGCTTCCGCTTAAATGTGCTTCATTATTTTCGTAAGCAAGATGCAGCTCTCTACTTGTCTCGCAGAGCATCGTTCTATTCACCATAAATTCACCTACCTTTTCTTTGGGCAAATAAATACATAAATCGCCCGAATTAGAAGGGATAATTCCGTGGTAATAAGTTGGATTTAAGAACTTAAGAAAATTAGGAGAAATATCGAGTGCTCTAGAAACCACAGCAAGGTCAAGTCTGTTGGCAACTCTAATCGTATCAATTTCAGAATGAGACGCAAGTGGCTCAAGGGCCGAAATTCCGTAATCTGCAGCGTAATTCATCATGTAATTCATGGCGATAAAAGCCGGAACGTATCCTCTCGTTTCTTTCGGTAAATAAGGATATATTTCCCAATAAGATTTCTTACCTCCGCTTTTTCTGACGGCCTTGTTTACGTTTCCACCTCCTGCATTGTAGGCTGCAAGAGTTAATTCCCAATTTCCATAAATGCCGAATAGTTTTTTTAAGTGTTTACAAGCTGCTTCGGTCGATTTGTATGGGTCTTTCCTCAAATCGAGGTAAGAATTTGCAACAAGTCCATATTGTTTGCCCGTATTGTACATAAATTGCCATAGTCCAGCTGCGCCTGCCCAAGACTCTGCGGTTGGTTTTAGAGCCGATTCTACGATTGGCAAATATTTTAATTCCAACGGTAACTTATATTTTAAAAGCATTTCCTCAAAAATAGGAAAGTAGGTTTCCTTTCTGGCTAGAAAAATTGCAACAGAGCGCTTTCTTTTTTCATACATTCTAATGTATTCCTCAGTTACGGAATTATAAGGAAATGAAAAAGGAGTGTTTTCGTCTAGGATCAATAATTTTTGTTTGATTTCCTCAGGCGAAAAGACGTGCGTTTCATCGTACTTCACTGTTTTAAAAGCATCTGTTGTTTGCTCAGGAGTCAGTTTGCTGTAGAAGAGCATCATGCTGTCCAAAGCAGCCACCACAGGGTTGTCTCGCTCAATCTGATATTTGTGAGTTAACAAAGAATCAATGTAGGTGGTATCTTGCGAAAAAATAGTTAACCAGTGCAAAGAAATAAAAAGGAGTACCGCTGATTTTTTCATAGACTAACGAGTAATTACAGGAGATTCGACTGTGTTGCTCACATTTAATGCACGATCGACTAGTCGAATCTGATACTTTATTGTATCGGATTCAGGTGAAATTGGATTAAAGTAAGAAGGTTCGATAACAACTTTTACTACTCCTTTCAGCGCCTTGTTATTTCCGTTTGGAGTAAGGTAAGGAATGCGGTAGAGAAACGTAATGTCGTTTCCTGCTAAATCTTTTCCTCTTACCCAACCAAGGTTGTCGTCTTTCTCAAAATAATCGATAAACAAATTGTGGTGGTACGTTTTGTCTGCAGAGAAGTTTCCTGTCGTATCACCTTCTCTCAATCCCAAATCACCGTCTCCATCGGTAAAGGAAATGGCTATTTCTCCCGAATCACTCATTGCCCGGAAAGAATCGAATTCAATGACAGGTTCTAACGGAAAAGTTTCTGGTTTTAGGCAAGAACTAATCAATGCGTAAGATATTAGGACGAATAAACTTATCTTTGTTCTCATGGGAATTGAATTATGACCTTAAAATTAATGAAAATACTTGACCCAATCATAGAAACACTTTTTAATATTAACTCCCAAAAGGATTTTGAGACGAAAGCACTCGAGCTTTTCAGATTTCAATATGCCAATAATGAGGTGTATCGCAAATTTGTAGAGTTACTAAAAATAGAGGCTAGTTTGGTTTCTTCCCTTGAAGAAATTCCATTTTTGCCCATCTCTTTTTTTAAGTCTCACCGCTTAAACGTAAAATCAGATCATCAAATTGTATTTAAAAGTAGCGGCACAACAGGTAAAATGAGAAGTAACCATTTTGTTGCAGATACCTCGATTTATGAGGAGTCTTTTCGCTCGGGATTTAAAAGAGCTTACGGAAACCCCACCGAATTTACCCTATTAGCTTTGTTGCCCTCTTATTTAGAACAAGGTGAATCTTCACTTGTATACATGGCAGATTCGCTCATAAAAGAATCTGGCAAAGAAAAGAGTAGTTTTTATCTCAACGATTTCGAAAAATTAAACCAAACGATTATTGAATTAGAGCAGGCAAAGGAGTCGTATATTCTTTTGGGGGTTAGCTTTGCGTTGTTGAACTTTTTCGAAGAATTCCCTCAAAATATTAAATGCGGTATAGTGATGGAAACAGGAGGAATGAAAGGGCGAAGAAAAGAACTGACTAAGACTGAATTGCACCAAGAATTAAAACAAGGTTCCGGAGTGAGAAAAGTGCACTCAGAATACGGAATGACTGAATTGCTCTCACAGGCATACTCCCAGGGAGACGAGTTATACCATTGTCCGCCATGGATGAAGGTACTTACGCGATCTACCACAGATCCACTAAGCTTGGTAACCAACCAGCGAGGACTTATAAATGTAATAGATTTAGCGAATGTTTATTCCTGTCCTTTTATTGCAACAGAAGACATGGGATTTGTGCATCCTGATGGAAGTTTTAAGGTGATGGGTAGGTTTGATACTTCCGAAATTCGAGGCTGTAACTTAATGGTAGAGTAAAAATGTTCGAAATACATAGGTCATCCTACGATTTTGTAATAAATTTGCAAGTATTATGTGTTGGCAAGATTATTGCTAATTAGCCTGAGGTAAACAAAAATAACTGAAATGAAAAAAATTATGTACGCCATATTGGCGCTTTCCCTCCTTGCATCTTGTTCTACAAAGGTGCCTTTTACAACAAAAGCTTTGATTGATTACAAGCTAACAAATGATGACGTTCAGAAATTGCAGTTTTATGTAAAAGGTGATTTGGTTTTGACTAACGGCAAAAGTGATAACTCTACCAAAACAGAAGACGGTGAGTTAGTGATTAAAGATGAGCAAAACTGGAATAAAATTATCATTGCTTCGGGAACCAGAGGAGTCGTGGAAAAAATAGAAGGAGATATTTTGTATGTAAGTTTTGAAGAAGGAAAAAACTTGAGGTTCAAAGCTAGTCCCACGGATGGAAAGTACAGAATGAAGGCAGAAAAGTTTGACCCAAGAAAAAGAACGGGGACAGTAATATACGGAGGCGAGGAGTTTTTGGTTAATTCATCAGGTTTACGCGCATTCTTGGTTTTCAAATTAAAGAATAGCACAAAACGTCAATCAAGTGCTCGTTCTGTAAAAGGAAGAAAACTATAGAGTTTTGATAAAGAGAAGAAATGGTCGAAAGTTAGCTTTCGACCATTTTTTTTGTGTAATAATTGTATTTTAAGATAGATTATTTGTTAATTAGGACCATGCAGCAAAAAACACTCTTTTGGTATTTAACAGCGCCCTTGAGGTTTTTATATAAAATGTATTTTTTGCTGGTTTTTTTTCTTCTCGCATTCCTCCTTTATCCCTTATTTTTTTTTCTGTTGAGGTCCAAAAAAAATGTTCACAAGGCTTTTAAGTTAAAACGGCTTTGGGCAAGAGTATTGTGTGGGCTCACTTTTGTTAAAGTAAGAATAACCGGCAAAGAGAATTTGATCCAAACACCCTGCGTTATATGTGCCAATCATGCATCTTACCTAGATATTGTAGTGATGTTTGTGGTGATGCCTCATACTTTTTTGTTTTTGGGGAAAGCAGAGCTTTTACAATGGCCGATTATCCGAATTTTTTTTCGTAACATGGATATTCCTGTAGATCGAAGCAATAGTTTCAAAGCAAGAGAATCGATTGAGTTAACCAAACAAGCTGTACAAGAAGGATTCTCGATAGCCATATTTCCAGAAGGATTAATCCCTGTGGAGAATGTTCCAAAAATGAAACCATTCAAAAGAGGCGCTTTTGTTTTGGCCATGTCTCAAGAAGTGCCCATCTTACCCATCACCTTTTCAACTAACTGGAAATTATTCGCCACTGAATCTCATCCATTTGGCGCAGGCTGCCCAGGTGTGTCAAAAGTGATCATTCATCCTACTATTTCCACCAAGGGAATGGAAGAGTCTCAAATGATGAGTTTGATTAAAAAGACTTTTGATACAATAGAAAGTGGAATAGAATAGGAAAAAAAATCTTGTGTAAGAACAAGGATTCGTGGAACTTTTTTACTTTTACAGAAACTTATTTTTATGGAAATCACCAATGAAATTATCGACAAGTTGGCAAAGCTTGCCAAACTCCAGTTTAAAAATGAACAGCGAGAGGGAATACGTAATGATTTGAGTAAAATCATCGCATTTGTAGATAAGATAGAGGAGTTGGAAACGGAAGGTGTAGAGCCGCTTATTCATATGAGTCAGGAGATTAACGTGCTGAGAGAAGACGAAGTAAAAGAAACGATAACTCAAGTGCAAGCACTCCAGAATGCACCGAGTAAAGACTCTGATTATTTTAAAATATCTACGGTTTTGAACAAGAAATAATTAGTTAATTCCCGTTAATTTAGAATTGTTATAAATAAGCTGAAACGTCCAAAAAAAACTCTCAGATTAGTTTCGTTTAAATGACTACAATGTTACATTTGCTGCATTATTAGATATTTCAGAAATTCTTCACATGAACACATTTTTATCAAAAAAATTGAAAAACAAAGAATTACCCTCATATTTCGCCCTGCTTTTCTTGGTGCTGATTTCATTCAGTGCAACCAGTCAATTAGACGGAAAAGCACTATTTAAGCAAAATTGTGCCTCTTGCCACCACCCTGCAAAAAACTTAACCGGACCTCTTTTAAAAGGAGCCAAGGCTAAATGGGAGGCTGCAGGTGACGATATTTATGCTTGGGTTAAAAATCCACAAGCTCAATACGATGCTGGAGTGAAATCTGCTTTGGCAATTAATTACATGGTAGGTGGAATGCCAGGTCAGGCAGTGAATAATGAGGAAATTGATGCGATACTTAAGTATGTGGATGAGTGGACAGCTCCTGTAACTGTTGCTGGTGCCGCTGAAGTAGCCGCTGGTCCTGCAATAGAATCAAACAACACTTGGTTGATGTGGTTAATAATAGGAGGTATCCTTTCTATGTTGATTGTGGCTCTTTGGGGAGTTAGAAAGCAATTGTATTATGCTGTAAGAGAAAGGAATCAAGGTGAAGAGATTGATGAAGACGAAGAGTCAGTAGCAAAAGAAGTGAAAGGTTGGATGGGAAAAAACCTGAAATTAGTGAGTGTTCTTGGTTTTGTTTTGACTTGTACATTGGCCTACTACGGTGCAGAAGAATTATACAAAGTAGGATTGGTTCCTGAGAATTACAATCCAGAACAGCCAATTGAATTCAATCACTCAATTCATGCTGGTACGAATGAAATAGATTGTCAATATTGTCATAACTCTGCGTCCAAAAGTAAATCTGCGGGAATCCCAACGGTGAATGTTTGTATGAATTGTCACAAAGGGATTCAAGAGGGAGCCGATGAAAAAGGAACAAGAGAAATTGCGAAAATTCACGCAGCTGCAGGGTATGATGTAGATAAAAGAGCTTACACAGGGAAAACAGAACCTGTGAAATGGGTGAAGGTTCACAATATGCCAGACCACGTTTATTTTAATCACGCGCAGCACGTGGCTGTAGGTAAAATAGAATGTGAAAATTGTCATGGCGATGTGAAGACCTACAAAACAGGAAAAGTTTCGGGAACAGAAACAATAAATAATCTGAAGTTAGAAGGAAAGAAAATTGTAAAGTTAACTAAGCCATTATTGACGATGGGTTGGTGTATCGAGTGTCACAATACTGCTGAAGTATCAACTGCAGATAGCAAATATTACGATGATATTCACGAAAGACTGAAGTCGGACAAAGAATTGTACAAAAGTGTAATGGAAGACGGAAAAGTAAAAGTGAAAGAGCTCGGAGGATGGGAATGTTCTAAATGTCATTATTAAAAAAACAAATTAGTTTAATTGATTTATGAGTAAAGTCAAAACATATTGGAAAGGGATAGAAGAAAAAGAACAAACTGCTTCTTTTATCGAACAAAGTAAAAGTGAATTTCCTCAAGAACTTCCGGTTCAGGAATTTTTAGCTGATGAAAATTTAGCAGAAAGTTCTACTAATCGAAGAGATTTCTTGAAATTTATGGGTTTCAGTGTTGCAGCAGCAACTCTAGCGGCTTGTGAATCACCAGTAGTAAAGTCTATACCTTATGTAAATAAGCCCGAAGATATTACGCCTGGAGTTGCCAACTGGTACTCTTCAACCTATTGGGATGGTAATGATTACGCAAGTATCTTGGTTAAAACAAGAGAAGGTCGTCCAATCTTTATAAAAGGAAACAAGAGTTTTGGAATCAACAAAGGAGCTACAACACCAAGAATTATTGGTTCTGTATTATCTTTGTACAACGGTGCTAGACTTCAAATGCCAATGGCTGCTGGTAAAAAAGCAACGTGGAGTACAGTTGACAATTCAATTAAAAAACAATTAGCAGATATTTCTGCAAAAGGAGGTAAGGTAAGAATTATGACTAATTCTACTTTAAGTCCTTCTACCGATGCCATTTTGAACGAATTTGTTTCTTCCTTGGAGGGAGCAGATGCAAAAGTGGTGACGTATGATCCTATTTCTTACTCGGGAATTACCAAAGCGAACAAAGCAAGTTTTGGAAGTGCGGTTGTTCCTACTTACCACTTTGATAAAGCAAAAGTGATAGTAAGTATTTCAGCAGATTTCCTAACAAACTGGTTGTTGGCTACAGATTATATGCCAGACTACTTGGCAAACAGAAATCCAGACAACAACTGGATGTCAAGACATTTTCAGTTCGAATCTATCATGTCAACTACGGGATCTAACTCAGACGTAAGAATTCCGATCAAACCTTCTGAAGAAGGATTGGTGGCAGCTGCATTGTATAAGCATATTACAGGGATGTCTGTAGCCGGAGTTGCTGTACCACAAGAAATACTTGATAAAACAAAAGTTGCTGCTCAAGAACTAAAGGCGAACAAAGGAAATGCTTTGGTTGTTGGAGGAAGTAATTGTTCAGGAACGCAAACGGTGATCAATGCGATTAATGAAGCGTTAGCGAGTTATGGGGCGACTATAGATATGGCTAATCCCACTGCTTTAGCAAAAGGAGACGATGCAGAAGTAGAAAAATTAGTAAAAGAAGTTGAAACTGGAAAGATAGATGCTTTATTCGTGTATGGAGTAAACCCAGTTTATTCGTTGCCAAATGGAGGTAAATTTGCAGAAGGGTTAAAGAAATTGCCTTTGTCTGTGTCATTCTCGCAATTTGCGGACGAAACAGCAACAAATTGTCAATTCGTTTGTCCAGATAACCATTACCTAGAATCGTGGAACGATTTCGCACCAACTGCTTCACATTATGCAGTAGCACAGCCTGCAATAAGACCTTTGTACGATACAGCTCAAGCTCAAGAATCTTTCTTAGTTTTTGCTGGTAAAGCATCAAGAGCAGGAAAAGAATCTAGAGTAATGTACGATTACATTAAGTCAAGGTTTACTGGAGATTGGAACATGTTAGTTCACAATGGTTCGTTGGATATAGCAGCTGTTCCTGCACAAACTACAGCATTTGCTGGAGATTTGGCGGTAGCTGGTTCTCACATCGCAAAAAGAGCAAAATCTACAGGAGACTTTGAAGTTATCATGTACCAAAAGAATGGTATTGGAGATGGACAACAAGCAGCTAACCCATGGTTACAAGAATTGCCAGACCCAATTACAAAAGTGACTTGGGATAATTACATGACCATGTCGAGAGCAGACGCTGAGAAATTGGGATGTAATATCTTATTGGGCGAGAAAAGCCCTGCAACTTTAGCAAAAATTGAAGTAAATGGAGCAGAACTGGAATTACCAGTATTTGTACTGCCCGGACAAAAATCAGGAACAGTAGGAATCGCCTTAGGTTACGGAAGAGGAGCTAACCAAGAAAATATTGGAGATTCGGCTTACCAAACTCAAGAGTACGGTACGCATATCATAACAGACGGTAAAAAACAATTAATTGGAGGCAACGCATTTCGGTTGACTCAGTTTGTTGAAGGAGAAATCATGTTCTCTAGCGCAGCAAAAATAACCAAACTTGAGAAAGAGTATCCATTAGCTTGTACACAAACTCACCATACTTTTATGGGAAGAACCTCTATCGTTAGAGAAACTTCTTTCGGAGTTTACAAGGCAGGAGACAAAAATGATTTTAACCCAGCTCACCAATTATCTACACATGAGAAAGGTAGAACTGTAAAGAA
>ENA-OUOG01002664-OUOG01002664.1-marine-metagenome-genome-assembly--contig:-NODE-2664-length-18085-cov-5.770991_pt1 | contig 18085 bp, 14 predicted proteins | sample MGYA00248635_ERZ508505 | MGnify/ENA primary metagenome ERZ508505 (study PRJEB26176, sample SAMN06267871) | marine metagenome | isolation source: Saanich Inlet, British Columbia, Canada | place: Pacific...
CGTGGAACGAGTGGACGTGCGCGTCCGCGGCGGAGAACGGCCACCTCGAGGTGCTGAAGTGGGCGCGCGGGAACGGATGTCCTTGGAACAAGCAAAGATCTACGGATTTGGCATTAGAGGGAAATCACACGGACGTGGCGGCCTGGATAGCCTCAGTCGGTCGAAGACGACGACGACGCTGACCCCGAGACGGACGACGAAGCGTCGAAAGAGTGCGGGAAATCTACTTTTTTTACAGAACGAAGTCGCGCTCGATCGCGCGCGCGACCGCTATGGCTCTTCCCGCGATCATCACAGCCGCCCCCCCGCCCCCCCGATGCGCTCCGCCCTGGCCTTGTTCTCCTCCATGGACTCCCGCAGCCGGTCGAACACCTCCCTCGGGGTCAAGTCGCGGATCATCACCAGCTTTGACTTGGTGCTCCACCCGCGCGTGAGCGACATCTGCGAGACGCGCAGCCGCAGGATCTTTCCGAAGAAGTCCACCAGCTCGTTCCCAGCCTGGTGCGCGCCGACCGTGACCCCCACCGTGACCTCGTCCGCGGAGATCTTCACCACCGCGGTTTGCCTGGCGCGGTCCTCCACCTCCACCGCCACCTGCGTGATTCCCCGCGAGGTCTGCTGGATGCACGGCGGCACGGGAGGCGCCCCCGGCTCGCCATCCGCGGACGCCCCGCCTGTTTGTTTTTTGCCTTTGCCGCCGCCGGCGTGATTAAACGCGGTCAGCGCCCCGTCGATGATGTACAGGTACCGCCCCCCCTCTTCGCTCTTGTAGCACACCGGCAGCTCGCCGCACATGTACCGGTACTGCCGCTCCACCTTGCCCCCCTCGCGCCGGATCATCGTCGCCTTGCCGTCGGCGACCGCCTTGAGCCGAACCGTGTACTTCTCGGTGTCCAAGACGCGCGCGGAATCGGTTTTTCGTTTGGGGAGTCTCGCGAGCTCGGCGTCCGTGATCAGGACGTGCTCGCCGGTGTACCGGCAGTAGTACACCCCGATCTTCGCGTCATCCGCCACCTGCGCGTCCTCCGAGGAGAACGCCTGCGTCGCGCGTTTCGGCATGGCGCGAGTCGGGGGCCGCGCGCAATCACAGTGAACGAAACTCGAAAATCCGGGCGAGACGAGTCGTGGCTCTGACGTGACGAGGGGACGCGAAAACAATCATCAGAAGTACGTCACGAACGAGGGAGGCGCGTCACTCCGGCCGCGCACGCTCGCCATGTCCGCCCCCGCCGACGCCGCGTCGGCGGTGGAGGAGAAACCTAAAGCCCCGGATCCCCCCAAGCGTTTCGTGCGGAACCAGGTACTTCACCGCGGCGCGCACCCCGGCGCTGTCGATGCGCCTCGCGTTTCGGCACTCCGCCGCCGCCGACGCGAGCGCCCACCGCGGACGAATGCGTCTCCTCGGCGCGCTTCCGCTCTCTCGTCGTCTGACCACCGCCCGCGTCCCGAATCGTCGCTCGCCCGTCTCTTCGCCCGCAGGTCCCGGATGCGATCCTGAACGACCCCGACTTGAACGCCGCGCTCTCCGCGCTCCCCTCCAACTACAGCTTCGAAGTGCACAAGACGGTGTGGCGGTTGCGGCAGGCCAAGACCCGATCGCTCGCGCTGCAGTTCCCGGAGGGGCTGCTTCTGTTCGCCACGACGCTGGCGGACATCTTCCAGACGCACTGCCCCTCTGTGGAGGACGTCGTGATCCTCGGCGACGTGACGTACGGCGCGTGCTGCGTGGACGACTACACCGCCGCCAGCCTGGGGTGCGACTTCCTCGTGCACTACGGCCACTCGTGCCTGGTGCCGGTGGACGTCACCGGCTTGCCTTGCCTGTACGTGTTCGTGGACATCGCGTTCGACACGCAGCACCTGGTGGACTGCGTGTGCGCCAACTTCGAAGAGGGCGCGTCGCTGGTGCTCGCGGGCACCATCCAGTTCGCGAGCGCCATCCAGGACGTGCGCGGGAAGCTCGCGAAACGCTTCCCCGCGCTCGTCGTCCCGCAGACCAAGCCTTTGAGCCCGGGCGAGGTGCTCGGCTGCACGGCGCCGACCCTCGTTCAAAGCGGAAAAAAGGACGACGATTCGAAAGGGTCCAAAAATAAACCGTCCGCGATCGTGTTCGTGGCGGACGGTCGGTTCCACCTGGAGGCGATCATGATCGCGAACCCCACCGTTCCCGCGTACAGGTACGACCCGTACTTAAGAGTCTTGACGAAAGAAGAGTACGCGCACGGCGAGATGCGCGCCGTTCGCAAAGCGATGGTCAAACGCGCGTCGCGCGCAGTGAAATGGGGCGTGGTGCTGGGCACGCTGGGCAGGCAGGGCAACCCCGCGATTTTGGAGCACCTCGAGAGGAGGTTTCGCGAATGCGGGAAGGAGTACGCCGTGTTTCTCATCTCGGAGATGACCCCGGCGAAGATGGCGCTGCTCAAGGGCGCCGACGCGTTTGCGCAAATCGCGTGTCCGCGCTTGTCCATCGACTGGGGCGAGGATTTCCAAAAGCCGGTGCTGACGCCGTACGAGGCGGAGGTGGCGCTGGGGGGGGCGCAGCCGTGGTGGGAGCTGCCCGGCGCGGCGGAGGGCGAGGAAAACGCGCCGTACCCCATGGACTACTACTCCAGGGAGGGGGGGCCGTGGACCAGCGCGTACGTCAAGGCGCCGCCGGGAGGCGCCGCGCGAAAGCCGAGGCGCCCGAAACGCGAAATCGTCGCCGAAGGATGAGACGAGCTCGTCCTATGCTATTTCCTGTCACAACGATGTAGTACTACCTATGTGTATCATTTAAGATACCTACCACCGCGCGTGCGTTATGCCGCGCTCCTTTTTCCTAGTCTACAAACGCTGCTCGACGAACCTGGCGTCGGCGAGCGCGGCGCCGGCGGCGTCGACGGAGTACGCTATCGCGCCCAGCCGGTCGACGTTTGACCCCAGCTCTCGCGCGCTGTTTACGCCGCCGACGCCCACCCACGCGCGCTCGAGCACGTACGGCTTCCCCGTGTGTCTCGGTTTGGCGTGCGGGTTAGCGTGCGGCGGCATATCCGCGGCGGAGGCGTTTTCCTCGCGCGCGGACGTTTCGCGCGCGCGCACCGCGCACTTGAACCACTTCTTGAGCAGAAACCCGAGCGGCGGCGCCTCCGCTCCCGGCGCGGATACGTCCGACGCCAGCAACAGGCACCCGCTCCTCTCTTCTTCCTCTTCTTCGTCGTCCAGCATGCTCGGGTACCGCGTCGAAGCGGGCGTATCCTCGTAGACGCGCCTCTCGGCGTCGCCGCGGAACCCGCCGCCGTCGGAGGATGGCGTCCGCTCGGACCGCGCCGCGCGCGGACCGACGCGGATCTGGTTGGCGCACTCGCTCGCCGCGGCGACGGCGCGCACGACGCGCATCTCGCGCTCGCGGCGGTCGCGCGCGGCCGCCCAGTCGGGGTGCTCGCCGCCGTGGTACCCCGCGCGCTCGTGGTGGTGGTGCTCGTGCGCGTGGCGCGCGCCGGCGTCTTCGGGGAAGAAGCCGGACAGGTCGTCGATCACGATGAGGTTGGGCAGCTCGCCCGCGGGCAGGATGTGCATGACGCTCATGAGTTTGCACAGCTCGAGGTCCGTGGACAGGTACTTCATGGAGATCCGGCGCGCGGCGTCCAGGTCCGCGACGCTCTGCGGGAGGAGCGGCGGCGACGCCTCGACCGCGTCCCGGCGGCACACGAACAGCACGCGCGCGTCCGGGTCGCGCTTCACGAACGCCAGCGCGTGCTGAAACAGGAGCGTGGTTTTCCCCGAGCCTTTCGGCCCGAAAAGGAGGCAGTGGCATCCGCGCTCGATGGACGCCGCGGGTGGGTCCACGTCGTGCATCTCGAAGAAGTCCACCGGCGCCCACGCGCGGCGGCCGAACGCGCGGTCCATCGCCCCGACGCGGACCCGACGCGCGCGGCGGAGTGAAGGGGGCGCTCCACATACACGAGATCTCGTTCGGCTTTTTCGAACGCGGTGTTTTTCTCGTTTCTTTTCGCTTCCGAGAGAACGACAGCCGCGTTCAAACAAATCGCGCCCGAGCGGCGACACGAGCGGGCGACCGCGGCCATATCGCGGCCGGTCGCGAGCGTCGTGAGGCGAGAACGCTTCGCTCGTGGTGTCGAAACGCGCTTCACGTCTATACTCGGCGGCGCGCGACCGGCGTTCCAGGCTCTGGACCGCCGTGAACCACCATGGTGCTGAAAGAGCTCTCCGTGCCCGGCACGTCCGCGCTGTTCTTCCACTCCACGAAACGCGACCGCGTGGTGTTCGTGGAGGAGATATCCCCCCAGCTCGTGTGCCCCGCGTGCGATGACGTGTTCGAGGACCCGCACGCGGCGCCGTGCGGGCACTCGGTGTGCCTCGCGTGCATCCCGTCGACGGCGGGGCAGACGGGCCGGTGCTTTTCGTGCGCGCAGCCGGCGGACCCGGATGATTTCGCGGCGGACTCTGTCCTCGCCATCCGCGTCGGCGACGCGCGGTGTTTCTGCCGGAACGCCATAGGCATCAAGGTGCTCGAGGACGCCACCAACCGCCGGACGCGCTCGCTCGCGTCGGACTCCGGCGGGAGCTCCGTGGCGTCCAAGAAACCCAGGATCGAGGTGTACGTGCGCAAGGATGATTTCCACGAAACCGCGTGTTCGCGCTCGGTGGCTCTGCGCGACCTCGACGACCACGAAGCCGCCTGCGAGTTCCAGACGCTCATGTGCGACCTGTGCGACGAGGAGGAGGACGAGGAGGTGGACGTCCGGCTCTCCGCGAACCTATCGCCCGGGAAGGAGTCGCTCGATACACGGGAACCCGGCGACGACGGACTCGCGTCGGACTCGGCCGGCGCGGGCTCCAAAGACGGGACGAGCGCCGAGACGAACGCTCCGGTTTCGCCGCCCAAGAAGAAGCCTCCCCCCGCGCCGTGCGGGTTCGCGTGTTTGCGCCGGGACATGCCCTCGCACATGGCGGAGTGCGGGCACAGGCAGGTGGACTGCCCGTACGGGACGAAGGGGAAGACGTGCCGCTGGCGCGGCGCCGCGCGGCGCGCGCGGACCAAGCACGCGGAGACGTGCGTCGCCGCGCCGCGGCCGTGCCCGAACAAGTGCGGGCTCCGCGTTTCCGCGGAGGACCTGGAGAAGCACAAGGCGACGACGTGCTCGATGCAGGAGATTAAATGCGGTGCTCCCGACGCGGAGGCGGGCCAGGGCGGCCCGGACGGGAAACACCGGGTTTGGTGCGACGCGCGGTGTCCCGCGAAGATCAAACGCGTCGACTTGGGGAAACACAGGCGCGAGTTTTGCGAATACGCGCGCGCCGCGAAGTGTCGCCTGTGCCGCGAGCTCGTGTCGCTGCGCAGCGCGGGCTCGCACGCCTCGGAGCGGTGTTCGCGAGCGCGCAGAGCGTGCCCGAACGAATGCGGCGTGACTCTTCCTCTCGGCGAGCATAAACTCGAGGCGCACCTAAACGAGGTGTGCCTCAACGCGCCGGCGGAGTGTCCGTACAAAAGCCTGGGTTGCGTTCCCGCGAAACGTTTGACGCGCCGGACGCGCGAGGAGCACCTGCGGCACGCTACCGGCGCGCACGCCGAGCTCATCCGCGTCGGTTTGGTGGCTGCCAAATCCCGAAGCGACGCTTTTCGCAAGGAAGTGGACGACCACCGCGTGACGCTCTCCGCGGACGCGGAGAAGACGCGCGCGGAAGCCTCCGCGTACCTGGACGCGAGGCTGGCGGACGCCGCCGCCGCGGCGGACGCGGCGCGCGCGGAGGACGCGCTCACGCGCGACGCGCTTCGCGCCGAGAGCGCGGCGCTCGGCGCGGCGATGAGCGACCTGGGCGCGACCACCTCCGGGCGCATGCTGGAGCTCTTCGACGACATACGCGCGCTGCGCCACGACTTCGAGTCCTTCAAGAGGGCGAGCGAGACGCAAATCAGTCTCCTACGCAAAGCCGTGGACAAAGCGGGCGACGGCGCGCAGGCGTTGTTCGAGGAGGTTGGGAAGCAACGCGACGACGCCGTCGGCGCGCACCACGCGCTGGTCACGCGCGCGCTGGAGGAGGAGAAGGACCAGTGGCGCGCGGACATAGACGTGCAGGCGCGTGCGTTACGCGAGGACCTCGAGGCGTACAAGCTCGGCGTGAACGCCAAGATGCGGGACGCGTGGGACGCGATCCGAGCCGCCGGGCGCAAGTTCTAGCGAGCCGCGTTTATCTAGCTAAGGTAGGACGGCGGTGATAGTATTATCGTATTAGGATTACAACGCGCTTTTTGTCACGCGTCTCGCGCCGCGCGGGTTTCTTCCGCGGCACCACGTCCGCACTCACTCGATGGGCGGGATCGCCACCTTGTTGTTGGAGTCGACGAGCGTTTTCGACATGAGGTTCGCGTCGCGTTTGCGCACCGGCGGCTCGGGCGCGTCGTACACCTTCTGCAAGTCGGGCAGCTTGTCGAACGCCGGCCCGAATCGTTTCCGCGCTAAATCGTTCCACTGCTTGACCTGCTTCGCGGAGGGGTTCTTGGGTAAAGGCGGCAGATCTCGTGAGTCCCCGATGTACCACGCCTGCTTCACCCTCCCGGGGTTGTTTTTGTACCGCACAACCACCCAGATCTGGCCGTCGCCGTCCACCATCAGCCCGTTTTTGGTCGTCGCCGTGATGCTCCCGGAGAACTTGTTGAATTTGTACAACACGTCGCCTTTGATGACCGCTTGGTTGTACTGCCCCGAGCCGCGCATGCGCTCGGCGCTCTGCCGCTCGTACAGGTTGAGCAGAATCACCTCGCGGCCGCGGTCGACGTACCCGGGGTTGGCCAAGGAAAGCAAAAGCGCGGCGCCGAGGATCACGATGGGCGAGCTCAGGCGGTCCAACCACGTCAGCTTCCGAGGCGGCGGCGGCGGCGGGGGCGGGGGGCGGCGCGCGGGCGCGGGCGGGTACGCGGGGGGAGGGCTTGTGCGGCTCTGCTCGGAGGGAGCGCTCTGGCGCTCGTACGACGCGGCGACGCGAACGGAAGCACTACGTGTCGTGGGGCGCGACCCCCCGACGCGCGGACGCGCCGTGAACGGCTCGACCCGCGACGAAGCGCCACGCATCGCCGCGGGGCGGGTCCTCGACGCCGCGACGGGCGTCGCGCGCATCGTCGGGGCGCACGTCCAAGTCGACATCGCGCTCGTCCCGGCGTGACCTTCTTGACCGGAAGGCGCGCGCACCGGAATGCGACGGCCCCGGACGGGCAGCGCCTCGTCCCCGCTTGGATAATCGAGTGAGGTTTTCTTCAAACGTCGTCGCTCGTCGCCTTTTTCGCGGAACGCCTCGTCAGCACCGAAAGTCGTTTCAAACGAACGCGACCCCCGCCCTTCCCCGCGCCAGACGGGCGCGCGCGCGGCGGCGGCGACGCGGGGTTCCTCCGGCGGCGGAGACGAGAGGGCGGGTCATGTTCCTCTCCGCGGTGTTGGCCCTCGCGTCCTCGTGGGCGCTCTTCGTCGGGGGATGTAAGTTTTTGAAGTTCCAACTGTGCAAAGGCACGTTTCACGAGATCGACCCGGTGGTGTCCACGCTGTTCGCGTTGACGTTCGCGCTCTCCGCCGGCCTGCTGGTCCTGGTGCTGTACGAGATTTTAGGCCTGGTGGACGAGTCCTTCCTGCGCGTGCACTGGCGGTTCAACCTGCGCGCGGTGCTGGTGCTCCTCATCTTCGTGCTCCCCTTCGTGCACCTGCACCGCTTCTTCACGCTCGCCGTGGGATGGCAAAACAAGCCCCGGCGCGCCGTCGCCGCCGCGCTCGCCGCGCACCTCGCGCTGCTCTTCGGGTTCCACCGCGTCGGCGGCGGCGGCGAGAACCTGGACGGCGCGTTCGGGAACAAGTCAGTGGCGCGCGCGGTGTTCCGCGTGGGCGTGGTGGGCGTCTCCATGCTCGCCGTGCTCTCCGGATTCGGCGCCGTGCACTTCCCCTACGAGGTGCTCTCGCTCTTCGCCAGGCCCGTGGGCGACGCCGAGAGCCAGGCGCTCGGCAAAAGGCTCGTGCAGGCCACGGAGACGGCGGTCGCGAGAAGGAAGAAACAGGCGCTGTTAAGAAGGGAACTGGCGGAGCTGGTGCCTTCCGATAAAAACGAAGCGTCGAGCGTCGACGTAAAAAAAAAGGCATCCGAAAAAAACGGAGACGGCTTTGGTTTCGGCGCGCTCGCTAAACGTGTTTCTCGCGTGTTTCCCGTCTCGCCGGGCAAACGCTTCGCGCGCCGCGGCGACGCGACGCGCGCGGAGAGCGTTCGGCTGAAACTGGCCGTTTTAGACACGGAGATCGAAGCGATGGACCACGTCGTGCGGTCTCTGTTCGCGGAGACGCACGAGGCGCGTTTGGCGAGGGAACGCCGATTGGCGGCGTCGACGGCGCGCGGTCGCGTTAACGACGTCGCCGGAGTTTTGATGTGTTTGACGTGTTTTTGGAGGGTCGTGACTGGCGTGTTCAGACTGGTGTTCCATAGGGGTCAGGGTTTCGTCGCCGGTACGGACCCGGTGACCCGCTTGTTGACTTCGTTCGTCACGACGACCATCAGCCCGGAGGCGATGTCGCAGCTTTTGTCGTTGCTGTTCATCGGCGCGCTGGTGGGCGCCAGCCTCCGGAACTTTTTGCGCGTCGTGTTCCGCATCTTCTTCGCCGTCGGCGGCGGCGGCGGCGGCACGAGCACCATGCTGGTTTTGTTCGTGTCCGAGATTGTAGGGCTGTACTTCCTGAGCTCCGTTTTGCTGATCCGGAACAACCTGCCGGACAAGTACCGCGGGTTCATCACAGAAGCGATGGGCGCGTCATCCTCCCTCGGGGGATCGAACCGAGCCGCGGAAGATGCCGACTTTACGTTTTACCAGAACCACCACGAGGGCGTGTTTTTGACGAGCGCGGTGTTAACGTTTGTTTTGCTAAGAGCGCACCACGTGACGAGCGGGGGCGGGCGCGAGGGGTTCGGGGGGGGAGACGGTTTAGATGCGTACGTTACCGCGGCAGAGGCGTCCGCCTTCCGGACGGGGGGGGGGACGGTGCTCCTGCGGGGCGGGAAGACGGCGACGGACTGACGGAATGGAGGACCGACGCCGCGTAGCTTGAGCGTAGCTTGAAACGAAAAACACCGCGCGTAACTGTTGTTTGCGTCTCGCGTCGTGAAGCGCACTCGCGTCGTGTTCGCGAACAATGGCGTCGGCTCACACGTAACGAGAATTTCGCTCCGACACGAGGAGATCGCGCGTCTTCACAACGCACAGCGCACCTCGGCCCCGACGCCTTTCCGAGAGGTTTCCCGCCGTTCGACGTCTCCGCCGTTTCCGTCATGTCCGGCCACGAGCTCAAGTTCGAGACCCTGCAGGTGCACGCGGGCCAGGTGCCCGATCCCACCACCAACTCGCGCGCGCTTCCGATTTACCAGACCACCTCCTACTGCTTCAACGACTCGAAGCATGGAGCCGATCTGTTCGGCCTGCGCGCGTTCGGGAACATCTACTCGCGCATCATGGTGCGTTCGATACCTTCCCTACAGAACCCCGATCGAATCGAGGCGCGGTGCCCGCGCGTCGCGTCGCCGATTCGCGAATCCGTCGCGATCGCGGAAAACGCGTTTCCGAGACGCTCTTCAGGCATCGCCTCATCGCGCGCGTTCGCTTTGGAAGCGAAAAACGCCATCGTCCGCGACGCGCGCGGGAACTGACTTGACTCCTTCCTTCTTCCTCCCCTTCTCGTCACAGAACCCCACGAACGACGTGTTCGAGAAGCGCGTCGCCGCGCTGGAGGGTGGCGTCGGCGCGGTCGCGGTCTCCTCGGGGATGTCCGCGCAGTTCCTCGCGATCACGACCATCTGCCAGGTGGGCGACAACGTCGTGTCGACGCCTTCGCTGTACGGCGGGACGTATAACCAGTTCAAAGTGACGCTGCCTCGTCTGGGGATCAACGTGAAGTTCGCCAAGGACGACGAACCGGAGTCCTTCGAGGCGCTCGTCGACGCTAACACCAAAGCCATCTACGTGGAAACGATCGGCAACCCGCGTTTCTCCGTGCCCGACTTCCGCGCGCTGAAAGCCGTGGCGCACAAGCACGGCATCCCGCTCATCTGCGACAACACCTTCGGGGCGTGCGGTTTTGTGTGCCAGCCCCTGAAGTGGGGCGCGGACATCGTCGTGGAGTCCGCGACGAAGTGGATCGGGGGGCACGGCACGAGCGTCGGCGGCGTCATCGTGGACGGCGGCACGATGAACTGGAACAACGGGAAGCACCCCATCTTCACGGAGCCCTCGCCGGGGTACCACGGCTTGCGGTTCTGGGATACCTTCGGCCCCGAGGGCGTGCTCGGCGTGAACGTCGCGTTCATCATGCGCTGCCGCGTGGAGGGTCTGCGCGACGTGGGCATGTGCCAGAGCCCCTTCGGGTCGTTCAACTTCATCCTCGGCCTGGAGACGCTGTCGCTGCGCATGGAGAGGCACTGCGCCAACACCATGGCGCTCGCCAAGTTCCTGCAGAACCACCCCATGGTCACCTGGGTGTCCTACCCCGGCTTGCACGACCATAACTACCACCGGCGCGCGAACGAGTACTTCCGCGCAAACTCGTACGGCGCGGTGCTGACGTTCGGCGTCAAGGGCGGTTTAGGGCCGGGCACGAAGTTCATCGACGCCGTCAAGCTCGCGTCGCAGCTCGCCAACGTGGGCGACGCTAAGACGCTGGTCATACACCCCGCGTCCACCACGCACGAGCAGCTCAGCGAGGCGGAGCAGAAAGCCTCCGGGGTTTCCCAGGACATGATCCGCGTCTCTGTCGGCATCGAGCACATCGACGACATCTGCGCTGACTTCGCGCAGGCGCTGGAGGTTGCGCGCGGCGCGTAGGAGATGCGATGAGAGCTTTGATCTCGCACGCGCGACGAGGCCAACACCGAAAAAGCGCGCGTCGCGTGAGGTCTTGTCGGCGTTTTCGTCGTGTCGGTGTAGCCGAACGCTCGGTTGATATTAATATGCTTCTTTTCCTCGACCCGCGGTTTACGCGAGCTTCGCGGCGGCCGCCGCGCCGCCGCCCCTCTCTCTGTACACTCGCCGACGGTAGCTCTCAGGAAAGCAGAAAACGCTCTTTTACACTATACACAGCGACCGATCTTCGATCGGCCGCACGCCCTCGCGAGGAAAACCCTCGTCTCCTCCAAACGCACGCACTCGCTCGTCCGTCTCGCCTCCGCGCGCGTCGCGCGCGATCCACACGGCGCCTCTCGATTTCTCACCTCTCGACTCTCCGCCATTTATTTTTCCACCCCTCAAATCAGCACGCGATGGCGCCCGGCGACCCCTTCCCGTCGTTGAACGACTCGTAGACCCACTTCGGGAGGTGCCCGCTGCTCATCGCGCTGAGCCCCGCCTCGGCTTCGAAGTCCCTCACGCCGGGCGAGGAGAACAGCGACTTCGCCTCGTCCTTCCACGACGAAGCGCGGATGAGCGCTTCGGTGGGCTCCTTGAGCGGCGACGGCTTCTCCGCCGGCGGCGCCGGCGGGTTCGCCGTGGGGTACCACAGCAAAGAAGAACCCGCGGTGGCCTCCTCCATGTCGTGCTCCGGCCTTGCCGCGGGGAGCACCGCGAACGCGCTTCCCAGCCGGTCGTCCTCGGCCCAGCCGTCCTCGCCGATCCCGCCGAGCAGGTCGGTTCGCCGTTTATAGCTCTCCAGATGTAACGCCGACGAAAGTTTCGAAGCGTGCGCGCCGTACATACCGTTTTGGCGATCCGCGCCGGTGCCGTACGCGCCGTAAGAACCCGCGCCGGCACCCGCTCCGTACCCGGCACCCGCTCCGCCCGCGCCGTTCATGCCGTCGTACCGATCCAAACCATGACCCATCACACCGACGCCCATCCCGTCGGCCATCATCAAACCGGGCGCGGCGTGCATCAGGGAAACCGTCGCGCCGCCGTCCATCGCGGTCGCTCCGCCGAAGCCGTCGTCGTCCAACCCGTACCCCGCCGAGTTTTGCGCGTTCTCCGCCGCGCGGAGCTGCTGCTCGCGCATCGCCGCCGCGCGGTCGATCCGCCTCGCCTTCGAGCTGATGGCCTTCTGCCCGAGCGTCGAGCGCCCGCCCGCGACGGCGCCGCCGCTCAGGCCGCTGCCGCTCGCCGCGCGCCCGAGCCCGCTGTTGATGGAGCCCGACGACGTGCGCGGCTGCGGCACCGGACCCGGCCCCCCCTTGAGCGTGCTGCGCAGCGCGTACGTCGAGGGCGCGATGCGCACGAACGTGGTGTCCTGCGAGAGCGCAGCCGTCACGCTGTTGTTGGGGGTCTTGCACGTGCCCCAGCTGTACAGTCTGCGGTTTCGGGAAGGACGGGAGGAAGGGTCAGTCGCGCGCTTTTTCGAGAATCACGCGCGAATGGTTTTTTTTTTTTTTTGGTTCGACGCGGGGGGAAGAAGCGTTCGACGCCGAGCGTCTGTCGGCGATCGAGCGCCCTCGCGCGTCTCCTTCGAGAAGCGAGCGCGACGCCGACGGGAGCCTTTCGGGAAAAGAACCTTTCGGGACGCACCCTTGTTTCGTCGCCGCGTCGACGATGGCGGCGACGGTCATGCCCGCGACGCCGCTCTGCGCCAGCAACACGTACGCGCTGTTCTTGATGGTCCCCGCCTCGTACCCGAGCGCGATGGCCTCGGCGCTCCACGCCACGCGGCGCTTCTTGTTCGCCGCGCCGGTCGCGCCCGTCAGCGTGCCCTCCGAGCCGCTGCTGTCCCCGGGCTTGGCGCCCTTCAGGCCGGGCGTCCCGCCGGAGTTGGTCGTCGCAGGCGTCGTGGGCGCGCCCGGGGGCGCGTTCGCGCCCGCCGTCGCGTTGTTGTCGTCGTCATCCGCGCGTCGGCGCTTGTTGGTGGCCATGTTTTATGGAAATGCACGCGGCCGAAGTCTTCGAAGACTCGAAAAAGAAAATTCTCGCGTGTTTGCGAATTCCCAGGCGCCGAGACTCGCGGTGACGGGGCTCGGCCTTCGAGGGACGACCGTGGCCCGCGGTGACGTGCGCGCGGCGCGTTCGGCCTGCGAGGGTCCGCGCGGCGGGGCGGGTGAACGAGGGGGGGAGGGGAGGGTCAGCGGCCGCGAGTCTCTCGCGCGCGCGCGTCGACGCGCGCGGCCCATCGCGTCGGGCGTTTTCCGAACGCCGGCGTGTGCGGAAAGGGGTGCGAGGGCTTCGATACCGCGCGGGAAACGCTCTTACGCATTTGCGTTTCATCGCGCGAGGCGTGCGCGCGCGAAACGGCGCTCGCGGCGGACCGCGCGACCGCGCGCGCGCGCGCGAAACGCCCGCGACGCGTTCGGGGTGGTATCCGGGGGCGCTCGCACGTACCTGGACGGTCGAACGAACGAACGCGAGGGCCGCGCGCTCCGACGACGGGGCGAGCGAGTCTCGGTTCTTTTTCGCGACCTGTTGCGTCGCGCGAAAGCGAGAGGGGACAGACACTGCGAAGACGGGCGCGGTGGGGAGCGAGGGGTCAGGATCCGCCGGGGCGTGACCGGCAAAGTGCGAGAAAACACACGCGGCGAGCCCATCCCGGGAAGCGCGGCGGATCAGGGCGCTCGCGCGCGACACCCGCGCGCGCTCTCCGGGGGGATGTTTCCCGTGTCGTGGCTTTCGGCGTTCGCTCGGCGAGATGTCTCCGGGTAACACCGGACGGAAACCGCGCCGCGCGACGCGCGCGACGCTCGCGCGATGCGCGCTCACGGAAGACAAACGTGGGTGACGTACCGCACGAGTCGGGCGAGCGAAAGCTTGCGCGCGCGAGTGCTTCTCGGCACGCGCGCGGCGTCGACGCTCGATGCAGAGTGACGCGCACGAGCCTGGGCCCACGCGACAGGAGGTCGAGCGCTTCCGGAGATGAACTTCGTGATGCGAAAAATTCCGTATACCCCCCATAGATTCGTATGGGTAAGTAGTCACGACTTTCCGTTTTGGTAATGACGAAATTCTCTGCGAAAAAAACCAAAATATCGCCCCCTCGAGCGACGCTGACGTCAGCGCGATCAGGGTAAATGCCCATACAGCGAAAAAACCCGCGTGTGCGTACCTAAATTTGGAAAGTTTCTTACAGACTAAAAAAGCCCCCGCCAAAACCGCCCGCTTTCACGCGATCGCCGAGATGTCAATCGCGATTGTCACGTCTCCGAAAGCGACTCGATTTATAAATGCATCCCGCACAGGACGACTGACAAAGCCGCTCGCTTGTTCGAACCCGCCGAGTGAAATAAAAAACTTTTTTAGCGCGGCGCGTTCACGGTTCGACGCACGGGAAGCGCTCGCGCAACGTGCCGTCCACCTCCGCGTCTTTCCGCGCTTCCTTCTCCTCCTCCGAAGCCGGCGGTCCCTCCGCGGCTCCCGAGCCCTCCCCGCCGGTCGCGAGCGTACCCGCCGGGCTCAGCCACTTGAACCGCGCCTGCTCGCCGCCGCCGGCGTCGGCGAGGCGCGCGAATACCGCGCGCGTGAATGCGTCGTTGGCGGCGGCGCGCGCCTCGTGGGTTTCAGGCACGTCTTCTTCTTTGTCCTCGTCTCGGCACGAGTCTTTCGCCGCGTCGTTTTTGTTTATCGTTTCAGAAGAATGCGTATGCTTCGATCGCTCAACGCCGGCGATGCCCAAACAATTCATCTCGTGTTGTCGCAAACACTTGACGTACGCGTACGTCGCGCCGCATCCTTTTCGACACGCGAGGCGGAGCCGACGGTTGGAACTGTTCGCGATCGGCGACGAGAGGGTTTTGGGGACCAAAGAGGCGTCCTTTTCGTTCGGAGGTTTCGGCGCCGGCCGCCTCCACCGGGCCACGCATTCCAGCTCGTGGATCGCCAGGTACACGAAGAAACCGCCGCACCCCATACGGCACCTCTTCTTCACCGCCGCCGCCTCGGCGCGCTGGCGCAACTTCGCCGCCTCCTCCGCCAGACGCGCCGCCCTCGCCTTGGCGCGCTGGCGCAACTCCGCCGCCTCCTCCGCCTTCCTTTTCGCCACCGCCGCCTCCCTCTGTGCGACCCAGATTGCCGTCGCCGCGGCCTCCTCCATATTCTTCGTCGCCGTGGCACACATTGCCGTCGCCGCGGCGGCCTCCGCCTTCCGCGCCGGAGGAGACCAAATACCCGTAGCGTCACCGTACCCCGGAGCCACCCCCACCACGCAGGTCTTCTCGTGGTTCCGAAGGCGCCCGGGGTACCAGAACCTCTTGCCGCACTCGTTTCGGCACGCCAGGGGTTTCTCGGCAGGCGGAGTTTTACTAGAAGGCTTGGTCCAATTCCACTTCGTGCCCCGGGCCTTCCTTTGGCCCCCGCCCTTCCGAGGCATACGCGGCATGGCTGCTGCAGACGGTCGGCCCCCGCGAGATCCTTCTCGGGAAGCCCGGACGATCTGCGTCGCGAACTCTCGGCTCGACGAGTGTCACGACGTCAGTCGAACGCGACCCTAGGGCGACCTGGTCCTTTCGACGTAGCCGGCCTTCCCTCGTACGTCTACCCTGCCGCGACGCGCTGCCATGCCGCGCGCGTCCGAGTGACCTCGGCGTCTTGGAAATCCGAAAAAAAAAACTCGTCGTTTCAAACTTCCGGTGCGCAGAAAAGTGCGTTTCGTTTTCGCTCTTCTGTCCGGCTTTTCAGGACGAGCCGACGACGAACCGACCCGAGACGTGTTCTATCTGTCTATCAAACGCAGTACCTAGCTAGATACTCGCACTGTTTCACGCTCGCAAAGCACCGAGCCGTTCCCGTCACGGCGGGTGCGCCATCCCCCACGTGACGCTGAGCAGCAGCACCTGCAGCGCGGCGCGCGCGAGGTGCGCTTCCTTCTCCATGGACAACATCGAGTCGTCGGCGTTTTCGGGGAGCGGGCCGGGGGCGTTGTGCGACCACATGTACGTGTTCGCGGGGGTCACGGCTATTGTCAGGATGAACAGACCAAGCGCGGAGACGCGCGACAGCGGCGTGTCGTCGGTGACCAAAGCTGAGGCCATGCCCAGCCCCCCTAAAATCTCGGCGACGCCGGTCCACTTGACGTGGAAGTCGGGCGTCCCGGGCAGGTACCAGAAGCCCCACGCGCCTTGGTGCGGGTACATATCCTCGAACCCCTTGGGCAGCGCGAAGTGCGCGGCGCCCGCGGCGACGTACGTCAGGCCCAGCGCCGGCCACAGGCCGCGCGACCACGCCATGTACCCCGGGAACGCGTGCGCGATGAACGGGCCCACCGCGCCGCACGCCAGCGCGGTGACCGCGGCGATGCCGCCCCACACCGCCGCGACGGACGCGGCTTGCTTCGCGGGGGGCATCGCGCTCACCACCGCGCCGCGGTACCCGGGCTCGGACCACGGGGGGTCAAAACGCGCAGAAGCGCTGGTTTCCTCCACCGTCGACGTCTCCAGCGACGCGGCGACGCGCACGAGCCGGCGACGGCACGACGGCTTGGCGTTCGCGGCGGAGACGCGGCGGACGGAGATCGAGCCGCGCGGCCCCGCGACGCGCGGCGCGGACGCCGCGAGGACCGCGCCTCGGGCGGCGAAGAGGGTCGACATGGTCGTTGCCGACGTCGTGGGCCGAACGCGGGCGACGCGCGCGGCGAGATGTGCGGTGCCGCCCGGTCGACGCGGGTCCTGTGGTGTCGGATAGAAACGCGCGGCGACGGGAAAAGACACGTGGACGCCCGGCGATTGCACGCCTGCGGCTCGCGCGACGCGCCGTGTACAACGGTGGTGAAAAAACGTTCGCGTGTCAGGTGTCACAAGAGTCGCGACGACCTACCAGGTCTCCCTCGCTCGTTTCTTCGAGCGCTTCGAGCCCTTCTTCCCCCCCGCGCCCTTCTTCGCCTTGGACGCGTGGTGCACCACCCCCAGCTTGTCCTTCGGTCCGCGCCTGTCGTCCCCGCCCCGGTGCGTGATCCCGCGCGCGCTCGCCGCCTCGCTCCGCCGCGCCGCCGCCGACGCCACCGCGTCGCTCGCCTCGCGCGCCGCGCGCGAGGCGCCCGCGGAGACTTCTCCGCCGTCCTTCGACAAAATGCTCTTCTTTTTTTTACCCGTACTTCTCTTGTCCCCCTCCGGGTTCGAACCTAGACGAGACTTCTTCGCCGCCGCGCTCGCTGCGAGCGCGGCGACGACGTGGTTGGTCACCGCCGCCGCCGGGTCGGCGCGAAACGCGGGGTGCGCGAGCACGGCGCGCAGACGGTCCGATTCGCTCGCCACCAGCCTCTGCTGGCGCTTGAGCGTCCCGGGGCCGTTCTTTCTTTTCGCTCTCCCGCTTTTCAACACAGCGGTGTCTACGCCCACCTCCCCGAGCGTCGCGCTGAGCGTCGCGAAGTCCAGCGAGGACGCGGACAAGCCCTTGGCGCTCTTGCGTTTCTTGGCGCTCGGCGAGCGCTTGGTCGCGCTCAGCGACGCGACGCGGATCTTGTCCAGGAACTTGGCGCGCTTCGCCACTTTGCGCTGCTGGTGCGAGGGCAGAGAGCGCATCGCCTACGGAGGAGGGCAGTCGGTCGGGTCGGGTCGGCGCGCGGCATCGAGGGTCAGCGTCGGCGGGCGTCGGCCGGCGTCGGCAGGCTGGAGACACGCCGCGTCGGACGAATCGATTCGGTCGTTCGGCAAAAAGCGGCGCGGCGGTGCGCGGCGGACGGGCGCCGGTCGCGCGCGGGAGAAGAGGGGTGACGGGTGGGGGTCGTACCTCGTCGACGTCTACTTCGGCATCGCCCTCGGGTTTCTTCTTCTCGGTGGCGGCCGCCTTCGCGGCGGCCGCCTTGCCGCCCTTGCGTTGCTTCACCATCGGCGCGTCCTCGGAGTGTCGGCGGTGGCGCGTCGTAAACCTGGGCAAAACGAAAGTTCGAGTCCGAGAGATTCTGAGCACAATCCGGGCGCACCGCGATGACGTTAAGGGGGTGCGGGGGTTGCCAGGAGGGAGTCTTCGCTCGAGGGAGCGTGGGTGGCGCGGTATGGGGAGTAAAAAGCGGTGCCCGCACGGCAAGCTGAAACACAGCTGCGCGGACTGCAACCCCTGTCCGCATGGGAAGGTGAAAGGCAGCTGCGCGGACTGCGACCCCTGCCCGCATGGGAAGGTGAAACGCAACTGCGCGGACTGCAACCCCTGCCCGCATGGCAAGCTGAAACGCAA
>ENA-OUOG01002666-OUOG01002666.1-marine-metagenome-genome-assembly--contig:-NODE-2666-length-18069-cov-6.698866_pt1 | contig 18069 bp, 13 predicted proteins | sample MGYA00248635_ERZ508505 | MGnify/ENA primary metagenome ERZ508505 (study PRJEB26176, sample SAMN06267871) | marine metagenome | isolation source: Saanich Inlet, British Columbia, Canada | place: Pacific...
CGTAAGGTGCGTAAACTCGGTGAGTACTTCACGATTAATCGTATGGAGATAGCTGCTGAGTTGGCTGCAGAATCAGGCAAGCCACTATTTGAGGCGCTGATTGAGGTTGATGGTACGGCACGCTACTTCGAGTACTACGGCTGTCAGTCTGATAACTTTCAGGGGGATAGCATTCCGCTAGGTGATGCCTATATCGACTTTACTGAGCTTGAGCCTCTGGGTATCTCAGCTCAAATCATCCCTTGGAACTATCCACTTGAGATGGTGGGGCGCAGTGTTGGCGCTGCGTTAGCGGTCGGCTGCGTAACAGTTATTAAATCCCCGGAGCTTGATCCGCTCTCTAGCCGGCACTTTGCCCTTGCGGCGGAGTATGCTCAGTTTCCTGTGGGTGTAATGAACCTGGTGTGCGGTGAAGGGGCTGTTGCTGGCGCTGCGCTTGCTGGTCACAGCGACGTGGACCAGGTGGTGTTCACTGGATCGGTTGCGACCGGTCGTAGTGTTGCCACGGCCGCTGCGCAAAACTTAATTCCCTGTGTGCTGGAGCTCGGTGGTAAATCGGCAGCGATCGTGCGCAAAGATGCTGACATGGAGCTGGTCATTGAGAGCGTGCGCTGGGGGATTTTCTTTGGTGCCGGGCAGGTTTGTTCAGCCCTTTCGCGCGTGATTATTCAGCAGGATCGACTGCAAGAGTTCTCTCAGCGTGTTTCGCAGTTGGTGAGTTCTATCAAGGTAAGGGATGCTTCAGCGGTAGCTGACGAGAGCCTGATAATGGGTGCTATGGTTAATACCGCGCAGCGCGACAGGGCGGCTGAGCTGGTGCAACAAGCCCTGGATGCTGGTGCCCTCATGTTGGCGCAGGGTAGTGCGCCGAGTCAGGGCGCCTTCTACCCCCCAACGGTCCTGCAAGTAACAGCTGAGAGTGATATCGCTCAGACAGAAGTCTTTGGTCCTGTCCTCTGTGTAATTCCGTATCAGGACGACGAAGAGGCGCTGGCGATTGCTAATGGCACGGATTATGGCTTAGTGTCGGGGGTATTCAGTCAGGATATCAATGCTTGTCTGCAACTGGCGCGCCGCTTGCGCGCGGGGCAGGTATTCATTAATGAGTGGTTCGCGGGAGGCGTAGAGACTCCGTTCGGCGGAGTAAAACAGAGTGGTTATGGGCGTGAGAAGGGCCGCGAGGCCATGTTGAACTACGTCGCTACTAAAAACATTGCAGTTCGTCTGCGCAGCTAGTTAGTTGTATCTAAAGAGTTAGGAAGAGAGATGACAAAAAGCTATCAGAATTACATTGGCGGTACCTGGGTTGACGGTTCAGGCGAAGTTGAAAATATAAACCCATCGGATACACGTGATGTTATCGGGCTTTTTGCTCAAGGCAGCTCGGCGCAAGTTGATCAGGCAGTCGTAGCCGCGACTGAGGCGCAGGCGGTCTGGAAGGGTTACGGACTAGAGAGACGTCAGGCGGTTTTGCAGGCGATCGGTGAAGAGTTGATGGCGCGCAGCGCCGAACTTGGCGAGTTGCTCAGCCGCGAAGAGGGTAAGCCTCTGGCTGAAGGTAAGGGCGAGATCTACCGAGCCGGCCAGTTCTTTACCTACTATGCCGCCGAGTGTCTGCGCCAATTGGGTCAAAATGCTGATTCGGTACGCCCCAATATTGAGATAGATGTGCGTCGCGAGCCGGTGGGTGTGATTGCTGTGATTAGTCCGTGGAACTTCCCAACCGCAACGGCGGCCTGGAAGATCGCCCCGGCTCTCTGTTACGGCAATGCGGTTATCTGGAAACCGGCGAACCTTACGCCAGCATCGGCGGTTGCGCTAACTGAGATCATCGCTAAACAGGATATTCCTGCAGGGCTGTTCAACCTAGTGGTGGGCTCGGGATCAGAAGTCGGTGAGGCGCTTGCCGGTCATAAAGGGGTGAAGGCGATCTCCTTCACCGGTTCGGTTCCCGTCGGTCGACGCATCGCGCAGGTTGCAGTGAGCAACTTCACCAAACTGCAGATGGAGATGGGATCGAAAAACGCCCTGGCCGTGATGGATGACGCTGATCTGGACCTTGCGGTTACGGTTGCGCTTGGTGGCGCCTTTGGCGGTAGCGGTCAGAAGTGTACCGCTTCGTCGCGTTTAGTGGTGCACGAGGGCATTCATGACGCCTTCGTTGAGAAGCTCGTCGCCGGTGCAAAAGCGATGCAGGTTGGTCACGCGCTCGAGCAGGGCACGCAGATGGGCCCTGTTGTGTCGCAAACTCAGCTAGATGAGAACCTTGAGTACGTCCGTCTGGGGCTGAGTGAAGGTGCTGAGCTGGCCTGTGGCGGCGAGCGGTTGGAACTTGCCACGCCTGGTTTTTATATGAGCCCAGGGGTTTTTCTGGGTACGCGCAATGATATGCGTATCAATCGCGAAGAGATGTTTGCGCCACTGACCTCCGTAATAAAGGTGGGTAGCTATGATGAGGCGCTCAGTGTTGTAAACGATACTGAGTTTGGACTCACATCCGGTATCGTCACGCGCTCGCTGGCACGCGCTAACCACTTCCGTCGTAACGCGCAGACCGGTGTGGTGACGGTCAATCTGCCAACCGCCGGTACCGATTATCATGTGCCCTTCGGCGGTCGTGGCGAAAGCTCGTACGGCCCGCGCGAACAGGGTCGCACAGCGGATGAGTTCTTTACCGTGGTTAAGACGGCCTACATCAGTGCAGGTGATGATTTATGAGAATCGATGCGCTTCAGTACTGCAACTATTCGGAGAAGATCTTCCGTCAGTGGCGTGAAGCGCAACTTGATGCGGTTCATGTCACGATCGCCTATCACGAAAATTTCCGTGAGATGGTGGCGAACCTTGAAGCCTGGAACCGTCACTTTGAGCAATTTCCAGAGCTGATTTTCAAGGGTACAACAGCAGCTGACGTAGAGCTGGCGCATGCCAGCGGCAAAACTGCGGTTTTTTTCGGCTTTCAAAACCCGAGCCCGATCGAGGATGACATCGGGCTGGTTGAGATTGTGCACCAGTTGGGTGTGCGCTTTATGCAACTGACCTATAACAACCAGTCGCTGTTGGCCTCGGGTTGCTATGAACCGGTGGATGCGGGTATCAGCCGAATGGGTAAAGAGGTTATCGCCGAGATGAACCGAGTGGGACTAGTCGTAGATATGTCTCACTCGGGTGATCGGAGCACCATTGAAGCTGCCGAGATCTCATCGCGGCCGATCGTTGTTACGCACGCCAATCCGCACGAGTGGCATCCGGCGCTGCGCAATAAACGCGAAGAGGTTCTGCGCGCTGTGTTTAATAGTGGCGGCATGATCGGCTTTTCGCTCTATCCACACCATTTGAAGGATAAGAGCGACTGCACACTGGAAAGCTTCTGTCGCATGGTGGCTGATACTGCAGATAAGTACGGCATTGAGCACATAGGTATAGGGTCGGATCTCTGTCAGGACCAACCTGATTCGGTTGTAGAGTGGATGCGGGTTGGTCGCTGGACGAAGCAGATCGATTTTGGCGAGGGCTCCAAAGCCGCTCCGGGTTTTCCTGATCAACCTGATTGGTTTGCAGACAGTCGGGGGTTCCATCACCTGCAGGCTGGACTCTCTGCAGTCGGTTTTTCCGATACAGAAGTTGGACTGGTGCTGGGGGATAACTGGCACAGATTCTTCCGCGATAACTTTTCCGCTATAGGCTGATGGTCTAAGCAAGCGTAGGGGGTGGTGAAATGAGTATGGCGCTTCGGACACCTGATAGATTGATGAAGCTGAATCGGCTAGGTTCGTTTCATCCAAGTCGTATGAGTTTTATGCACCAGCTGCTGCGGCGGATGGGTCGAGAGCACTGGCGTTATGAGCAACGCGTGTTTGATATCGATGAGCGGGGCGTTGGTCGCGCGGTGCTGACCATGCACACGCCTGAACGCAGCTACTCATTAGTTGCTTTTGCGCACGATCTTCCTGATGAGCTGCGGTCTGATCGCGTTATCGCACAGGCCTGGGATGCAACCTTCTGCCTATTTGATGGTATCCCAACGGCTGCGGATCTAGCGCGTTTGGAGACGCAGGTGCCCGGGCAAGAGACCGCCCGCCTCACGCCGACCGAGCTCTGCTTGTCCCGAGCTAACCGCTCAGTAAGACTCTGGAACGGGGTCGTTGAAACCTTGAGTCAAGGCCTTCAACCGAGCTTGGATAGCCTCAGTGAAGTAGGCTATCTGATGCGTACAACGGCGGTCTATGGGTCGGGTAAGTTTGGGCTCTGCGACCGTTCTTTGATTGCAGAGCGACCCGAACTCAATGCGCCTTTTCAGGCTGAGATGCTAACGGTTTTTTTGATCCGTCAGTTTGTACTGGATCTGCTCAATAGATGTGCTCGCAATGCCGGTGGCGATGCTGCGGTCGAGCTTGCACCTGAATTAGCACGCACGCTCGGTATTGGTAACTCCACAGGGCTCGGAATGGCTCCCTTTCTCGTCAATCATCCGCGACTGATTGACCGCTGGATAGGTGCACGCGAGGGCGCGTTAGCACAGATCTGTGAATGCAGCAGTTTCGCACCTGAGCCCCTATCCCGAGCTTTGGCACGCCTTGCGAGGGGTAAGGCTAATCTGCCGCGCTGGCGAAGTGCGCACCCGTATCAGGTTGAGCGTGTTGCGCAGCTTAAGCGCGATCTTGATCACTTAGAGTCTGTCGATCTCTCGTCACCGCAAGCGAGTCTGGAGTGGGCGGAGGAGAGATTGTCAGATGAGGGGCGTGAATACTGGATAACCTGCCTGTTAGAAGCCTATCCCGATATTACTGACCGTTGGTCAGAACAGATGTCGATTGATGAATCTAAAGATTACGAAATCGATGGGCGTTGGACGTTAGGGCAAACCTTGGATGCTATCGATGCACACTTCGGCTGGGCGCTGGATCGAGATTGGGATCAGTCAGAGACAGCGCGCGTATGGTATGTCTCTCAAGAGAAGTTGGAGCCGCGCTTGGCAGAGCGTGCCGAAGAGCCAGTGGAGCCTTACGAGCAGCCTTTGGCGCCGGGGCGCGATATGGCAGCCTTTGCTGTAGCGCTGCAGCAGAGTAATGCAATTAATCTTGCGAGCTTCCTGCTGCAGCATCCTGAACATCGTCACACTGCTCGGCGTCTGCAGTGGGTATGCAAATCACCATTCGGTGAAATTCACGACAACACCATCTCAGCTGAGCTCAAACCCATCGATATGCTGCGCCTTAAACTCTCATTCTTTGGGGCCAACTATTTTGACCCCCGTTCTGATCGCTGGCTACGCATCTGTATGTTTGCTGATGCGCCTTTCGCGACTGAGCTGTCTGCCTCGAATTGCGAAGGTTGGGGCTAAGTGAAGGTAAGTTTTAACGAGCTTGAGGCTCGATTAAAAAAGGCAGCTAAGGGTGCTGGTCTGCCGTGGGGGTTAGGTGAAGAGTTTGCCAAATCACTGGTATGGTTGGCGCAGCGCAATGTGCGTTTGGATGCTTGGGTTGCAGACTTTTTAAAAGATCAGAAATGTTCTGATCAATTGGCAGGGTGGGCCTATGAGTTGGATCTGCGAGCTGTAGCCTCTGAACCGCAGGAACCATCCGTTGGTGAGTACTGGGTTTGGCTGGGGTTTCAGGGTCGATTGGCTAAGATCCAAAATGCCGAACTGGACTTTGAAACCGTTCGAGTCAGCCCGGTGAGCCTTGAATTATTTGGGCACTCAGAGGCCGAGTATTACACGCAATCGGCAGAGCCGATCTTGCGGGCTGATGTGAGCTCAGCGCTCTGGAACGAACTTGAAATTTTTGAATACAAAACTTACGCGCCAGAGTCGGAGGCCTCCCGTCTCAAGGGTGCGGGAGCCGGTGTCACAGATAACGATTGATCTGTCGCAATGACGCAAGTCGGACCTCGTTGATTAAGTTAAAAGTGCGGATGTGCTTAACAACAATAAGAGGAGCTCGGCAGATGAGTCAGTCACCCCTTCCCCTGAGCGGTGTCAACGTTGTCGATTTTGGTCAATATATCGCAGGTCCTGCGGTCGCGATGATATTGGCTGATTTAGGTGCCACTGTTGTTCATATTGACCCGCCGGGTGGTTCGCTCTGGGATAACCCAGCAAACGCTGTCCTCAATCGCAATAAACTGAGCGTTGAAATTGATCTTAAAACCGAGCAGGGGCTGTCGGACGCGCTCGCTCTGATTGATCAGGCTGATATCGTCATTGAGGGGTTTCGTAACGGTGTGATGGCGCGCCTTGGGATCGACTTTCAAGCGCTGCGCGATCAACGACCGGAATTGATCACTTTGAGTATTCCTGGATTTGCCTCCAACGACACTCTTCGTTCCCAGTGGCGCGCGTTTGAGAGTGTGGTTGCAGCCCAATCTGGTGTCTTTACCGACATGGGGCTCAACCGTGTTCTTATGGGAATAAACCCTTCATTTTCTCCACTCCCGCTCAGCAGCGCTTACGGTACTATGTTAGCCGCATCGTCAGTGGTAATTGCACTGCAGGCCCGCGAGCGTATCGGTTATGGTGACCATATCGAAGTTCCGTTGGCGACTGCCGTGATGGAAGGTCTCTGTTACAACTCGATCGAAATTGAAAACCTGCCCGAGCGCTATCTGACTCAGCGTGAGCAGGAGATCAATCGCCGTCGCGCTGAGAACCTGCCGATGGATCTAAGCTTTGAGGATCTTCAGGAGCTGCTGGACCCCTTCTACCGTTCCTATAGATGCAAAGATGGCCGTTACTTCTATGTGGTCTGCCCGAGTCACCGTTTCCATGCGAAGCGTTGTTTGCAGACGCTTGGCATCTACGATGAACTCGTGGCGCAAGGGCTTGAAGAGCAGGTCGACACTTATCTGCCCAAAAGCCAGTGGACTTCGGATGTGAGTTTGGGGGTCTATCCTTTACCCAAACGCTGGGCGGATCGAATAGCTGAACGCATGAAAGAGATCTTCCTGACTCGAAGCGCAGCGGAGTGGGAGAAAATTTTTGGCTGGGGTAAATTTCCTGGCGCTCGCCAGCGCTGGTTGCAGGAGTGGATGTACGACGATCATGTGGAGATGGCAGGTCTGATGCTTCATGTAGATGACCCGCAGTACGGTAGGATGTTGCAGCCCGGTCCGTTGGTTTGGTTTAGAGAGAGCGCTGAACAGATGGCGACACCCCGGGGGCGTGTTTTCGGCAGTGTCAGCGATGCGCTTGAGCGGCTGTCTAAGAATCCACGTCCGCAATTCACATTTACCGACCCACATCAGCCCTGGATGCAAGGGTTGAAAGTCTTGGATTTGTGCAATGTCATAGCCGGGCCGCACTCGGTCGGTTACTTCGCCCGGTTTGGCGCCGAGGTGATCAAGATCGATCCTGCCACTCCGCTCTATGATGCTTGGAATACCGTTATCTTCGGTATGTCCCATATGCGATCAAAGCGCTCGGCTTTGCTTAATGTTCGTGAGGGTGCTGGGCGCGAGGCGCTAGAGCGTTTGATTAAACAGGTGGATGTTATCGTTTGGAACGCAACAGATGCCCAGGTAGCAGAGATGCGGCTAGACCCTGAGAATCTTCAGCAGATCAATCCCAACGTCATCCTATGTCAGTTGGATTGCTTTAGTGGCATTCGTCAGGGCCCCAAAACCAACTACCTTGGTTATGATGACCTGGTGCAAGCCTGCACCGGTATTATGCAGCGTTTCGGCGGTTCAATGGATCGTGTCGAAGAGCATGCACATGTTGGCACCATTGATGTGATGTGTGGCTTTGGCGGCGCAGTGGGTGTGGCTGCTGCGCTCTTCCAGCGTCAGCGTACTGGCGCCGTTGGTCGTCCTAAAACCTCGCTATCTGCTCTAAGCGGCTTAGCTCAGATTCCGTTCTGCCACGACTACCCAGGCAGGGGCCCGTTTAACGAGCCAAGCGGGCCTTATGTGCGCGGTTATCATGCGCTTGAGCGACTGTATGAAGCAGCGGATGGCTGGATGATGATAGCCTGTCAGGAGAGTGATCTGGCTTCGCTTGAGGCAGTTGTCGGTAAGCTGCCTGAACTTGAGTATGAACGCGCAGAGTACTTGGGCAATATGCTGGCCACGCGCACACGTGAAGAGTGGGTGGAACAGTTTCAGCTCTACAATCTTGCAGCGGCCCCGTGCGGCAAGATGGAGACCTTGCGTACCGAGTACAGTCGGCCTTACGACAATAGCTGCGGTACTGAACACGGCAGTTATGCTTTTAGTATCTACCCTGACCATCCGGCTGGACGCAAAGTGGTGCAGCTGGACGCCTGTGCTGTGCGATCACGTCGCGCCCCATTGATAGCTCCACGACCCAGTGAGAAATATGGTGCGTCTACCCGAGCGGTGTTGCTGCAAGCAGGTTACACCGACGCCGAGATCGATGCGTTGATTGAACAGGGAGTGGCCTCTGAGAGCTGGAGCTCAGAGTATTTCCCCTCTTAAAAGCGGGGCTCAGAGTAGCTCTCTGAGCCCCGTCGTTTAGCCGCGCAGTAGCTCGTCTTCATATGGGAAGCGGGTAAGGTTCTCAAAACCATCCTCGGTGATCAAAATCTGATCCTCCAGTTTTACGCCCTCTTTTCCGCCAACCGCGCCGACGTAGGCCTCGACGCAAAGCGTCATTCCGGGTTCAAGCACTCCCGGGTAGCCGTGATGCTCAACATCTTCGGGATAGCGCACGCAGGGGTACTCATCGCAGAGGCCAATACCATGCATGATTACGCCATAGCGCTGCGCACGAAACTCTTCTGGAAGGCGATGGGCTCGCTGAGTTATCTCTTCAAGCGTCATCCCAGGTTTGAGTATGCTCATGTTGGTTTGAATATGCTCGTAGGCGATCTTGTAGAGACGCTTCTGTTCTGCAGTGGGCTTCACATCGCCGATGATCCAGGAGCGAGATAGATCTGCGCAGATGCCGTAAGGGCCGATCAAGTCTGTGTCAAAGGCAAGCATATCACCGGCTTGGACAACGCGTGGTCCAGACTCCTGAAACCAAGGATTGGTGCGTGGGCCAGACGAAAGCAGTCGACACTCGATCCACTCGCCGCCGCGACGAATATTTTCGGCGTGTAGAACTGCCCAGATGTCATTTTCGGTCACGCCGGGCTGGCTGGCATCACGCATCAGGTGCATTGCAGCCTCTGTGGCTGCAATTGAACAGCGCATGGCGTTGATCTCATCAAGCGACTTGATGACACGTGCGTGCTCCATGACGCGCTGTCCATCGCTGACCTCTATACCCAGCGCTTCAATGCTCCAAAGCCCTGCTATCTCGATCTTATCGATCGCCAGGCGTCTGTTACTACCGGCATGACTTTGCAGGAGTTCATCGATCTCTTGGGCAAAGTGAGCGGCATGTTCAGCGGTCTTGTCGCCTGTTTCGAAGTAAAAAAATGAAGCGCCTGAACGCACCTCTTTTACCAGCGGCAGGTGTGCAGAGAGGTGGTCGCAGTTGTGAAAGTCCCAAAGCACCATGTACCCGTCCGCTGAAACGAAACAGGCGCGTGCATGGTTGTGCGTAATCCAGACCTGCATATTGGTGGTATCGGTAGCGTAGCGGATATTGAGTGGGTCAAATAGCAGGATGCCGGCGAGATCTTGAGCTTGGAGCTGTTGCACAATTCTATCGAGGCGGTAGTGTCGCATCGCCTCAAGGTTGGGTGCGGTAAGTCCAAGTTCGCGCCATTCATTAAAGGCGAGTTGGGTGGGCCCAATCTCTACACGATCGTTGTTGTCCGGTGAGCCATCGGGTCTCAGTAGTCGAGACGGGCGAACGTAGGGTTCCATCTTGCTCATGATTGCGGCCTCCCGCTAGAGTTGGCTATTGAGCAAGAATATTCAAAGTCGGTAGGGTAGGTAAGTAGCCTGTCGCGATTAGGCAACTTTTGCGTTATTGCACAAAAATAGGCAGTGTTACCTAGCGAGTACATTGTGATTAAAAACCAACGGTCAGGAATTAAAACTAATGCCCAAACTCTCCCTAGAACAGATAGAGGCACTCTGCTTCGACGCGCTCCGTACATGTGGCGCCTCCGAACTACAGGCGCGAGCCGCAGCGCTTGAGTTGATGGACGCTGAGGCCGAGGGAATTCGCAATGTCGGTTTAGGTTATATCCATCTTTACCTGAAACACCTTCGTTGCGGCAAAGTGCTTGGTGATGCACAACCTAGCGTTGTAAAAAGTTCAGCGTCGGCAGTGGTTGTTGATGCGGCCCACGGTTTCTGCCACACCGCCTATTTGCATGCTGAGGAGCAACTGGTCGAAGCGGCTATGGCTCAGGGTGTGGGTACGATGGTGATTCATCGCTCCTATTCGGCCGGTGTGCTGGGTTGGTTCACTCGGCGCCTTGCCAAGCGAGGGTTGGTTAGTTTGATGTATGCCAACTCCTCTAAAGCGGTTGCAGCGCATGGAGGTCGAGTGCCGTTCTTTGGAACTAACCCGATGGCCTTTGCTGCACCGCGTGCTGGCGATGAACCGCTGGTGTTTGATATGGCGACTGCGTCTACCGCGCGAGTCAACCTTGTTAAAGCCGCTCGAGACGGCGTGCCTATCGAACCTGGACACGCGATTGATCCTGATGGCAACCCAACGACTGACCCTGCTCTTGGTTTGAAAGGTGCGCAACTCCCGATGGGGGGGGCGAAGGGTTTTGGCTTGGGCTTGATGGTCGATATTCTCGGTGGCGTACTTAGTGGCAGCAACTGCTCATACGAAGCGTCTATGTTCTCGACTGAGGACGGCGGTCCGCCAAATGTGGGACAAACTATTATTGCGTTTTGTCCTGACTATTTCGCTTCTGGTTTTGTCGAACACCTAGAGCAGATGTTGGCAGATCTTACCGAGGAAAATGACGTACGAGTGCCAGGTGAACGCCGTGGACAGCTGCGTGCTAAGCACGAGTCTGAGGGTGTTGAGGTGCCTCAAGAACTGTTGGATCAGATAGTAGCGCTTCAGAAATAAGGGGCAGACCCAGTTTCCCAGTAAATTAGAAGGCGATAAATTCGCGAAAATAGGGCTCTGACCTCAATTAACGGCTTGCTTGTGTGCGGTCTCCCTGTTTAAATACGCGCCGTCCTCAGGGCGCTCGGCAAGCTCGGTGTCCCGGTCTACTCTTTCAACGAGTAGTGCTCAGAGGTTTTTCAAGTAAAAAGGGTCTTACCCCTTTTCCTACGCTGGCGACGCGGGTATAATGCGCGTCCCTTACTTGTAGGGTAGTGGCTCAATTGGCAGAGCAGCGGTCTCCAAAACCGCAGGTTGGGGGTTCGAGTCCCTCCTACCCTGCCATCTCTTTTGAGATGGTAAGTTATTGAAACAAGTAGGCTATCTGATTTTAACCTGAGGCTTTTACGTGAACGCAAAAGTAGAAACCCAAGCATCCAAGCTCGACGGTCTTAAGTGGCTGATTGTTGTCGCGCTTGTAGCAGTTGGCGTTGTTGGTAATTCAATGTTTGCCAACGAGTCGCTGCTTTATCGTGTACTGGCTTTGGTGGCTTTGGCGATCGTGGCGGGCTTAATCGCGCTGCAGACGGCAAAAGGTAAAGCGTTCTTCCAGCTATTTAAAGAAGCTAAGAACGAGATTCGTAAAGTGGTGTGGCCTACGCGTCAGGAGACTCTGCAGACAACCGGTATTGTGGTTGTAGCAGTGCTGATTATCGGTCTTCTACTTTGGGGTCTGGATTCGCTGTTGGGCTGGATTATTTCTGGCTTCATCGGTTAAGGGGAAAATATGAGCTCTGAAAACAAACGTTGGTACGTTGTGCATGCATACTCTGGTTATGAGAAGCGTGTTATGGCTGGCCTGCAGGAAGCTATCGAGCGTAACGGCGTAGAAGATCTTTTCGGTGACATCTTGGTACCGACCGAAGAGGTTGTTGAGATCCGTGACGGTAAGAAGCGTAAGTCAGAGCGCAAGTTCTACCCAGGCTATGTGTTGGTCAACATGGTCATGAATGATGAGACTTGGCACCTAGTAAAGAGCACTCCACGTGTTCTTGGCTTTATTGGTGGTACAGCTGATAAGCCAGCGCCAATCACTCAGCGTGAGGCGGATGAGATTCTTCAGCGCGTTGAATCAGGTGTTGATAAGCCACGTCCAAAGACTGTGTTCGAGCCAGGCGAAATGGTTCGCGTTACCGATGGTCCATTTGCCGACTTCAATGGTGTGGTTGAAGAGGTTAACTACGAGAAGTCACGCTTGCAGGTTGCAGTGTTGATCTTCGGTCGCTCAACTCCGGTTGAGCTGGAATTTGGCCAGGTAGAAAAGGCTTAATTCAAACGAATTTTTGGAAGCTGAGTAGCTCAAAAGGCTACTCGGTTTTTGTTGTGTAAAGGGGAGCCGAAAGGCGTTTGTACCCAAAGGAGTAGCTCAATGGCTAAGAAAATTTCTGCATACATTAAGTTGCAGGTTAAAGCCGGTCAGGCGAACCCGAGTCCACCAGTAGGTCCGGCTCTGGGTCAGCACGGTGTAAACATCATGGAATTCTGTAAGGCTTTCAATGCTCAGACTCAGAGCATGGAACCAGGTCTGCCGATTCCAGTTGTAATCACTGTATACAGCGACCGTAGCTTCACATTCATCACTAAGACTCCACCAGCTTCAATTCTGTTGAAGAAAGCTATGGGTCTGAAGAGCGGTTCAGCTCGTCCAAACACTGAGAAAGTGGGTACTGTTACTCGCGCTCAGCTGGAAGAGATTGCAACTGTTAAAATGCCTGACCTGACTGCATCTGACATGGATGCTGCAGTGCGCACTATCGCAGGTTCTGCACGTCGCATGGGTCTGATCGTGGAGGGTGATGACTGATGGCTAAGTTGACTAAGCGTCAGAAAGCGATTGCTGAGAAAGTAGAAGCAGGCAAGCACTACGCTGCTGAAGAAGCTTTCCAGATTCTGAAAGAAGTTTCGGCTGTTAAGTTTGCTGAATCAGTAGACGTAGCGGTAAACCTGGGTGTTGACCCACGTAAATCTGATCAGGTTGTTCGTGGTTCTACTGTAATGCCACACGGTACTGGTAAAGATGTACGTGTTGCTGTTTTCGCTCAGGGCGACAACGCTGAGAAAGCGAAAGAAGCTGGTGCAGATATCGTTGGTTTCGAAGATCTGGCTGAGTCAGTAAAAGCTGGCAACCTGGACTTCGATGTTGTAATCGCTAGCCCAGACGCAATGCGCGTTGTTGGTGCTCTCGGTACTGTACTTGGCCCACGCGGCCTGATGCCAAACCCTAAGGTTGGTACTGTAACTCCAGACGTTGCTGGTGCGGTTAAAAACGCTAAAGCGGGTCAGGTACGTTTCCGTACTGACAAGAACGGCATTATCCACGCTTCAGTGGGTAAGGTTGGCTTCGAAGCGAACGCAATTAAAGAGAACGTAGAAGCCCTGATGGCAGACCTGAAGAAACTCAAGCCTGCTTCAGCTAAAGGTATCTACTTCAAGAAAGTGACCCTGAGCACCACTATGGGGCCGGGTCTGGTTGTCGATCAGGCGTCTCTGAACGTTTAATCGCGCAGCCAAAGGTTTTTTGAGGGTCTTTAGATCTGTCTGACAGAGACGAAGACTGTCAAAGACCGCAGGTGAGGGGGTAAGCCTAGCTTCTCCCTCTTAATGGAATACCGGCCTGCGCAGACGGTGAGATTCACTCAGAATCATGACCACCGTACTCATGCCTCGGTAAGGCGTAAGCTGAATCGGGGTGGTTGGTAACAAGTCGAAAGACAAACCAGGAGTAAATCGTGGCAATAGGACTTGAACAAAAAAAGGCGATCGTCGCTGAAGTTCAGGAAGCTGCCAATGGCGCTCTTTCAGCTGTCGTAGCGGATTCGCGCGGCGTTGAAGTAGGCGACATGACTGCACTGCGTAAGCAGGCACGTGAAGCGGGAGTATGGCTACGCGTCGTACGTAACACGCTGGCACGTCGTGCAGTTGAAGGTACAGCTTTTGAATGTCTGACAGATACCTTCGTTGGTCCGACTATCATTGCTTTCTCAAATGAGCATCCGGGCGCTGGCGCTCGCATCCTCAAAGACTTTGCGAAAGGCAACGACAAGTTCGAACTGAAAGCAGCTGCTTTCGAAGGAAATGTTGTAGACGTAGCGATGCTGGCAAGCTTGCCAACATACGACGAGGCGCTGGCGAAACTGATGAGCTGCATGAAAGAAGCAGCTGCAGGCAAGCTGGTACGTACTCTCGATGCGGTACGCGTTGCGAAGGAAGGCGAAGCTGCATAAGCAGTTGGGCCTTAATAGTTTTAGAACAAGTTTATACAGGAATTAAACAATGTCTCTGTCTAAAGACGATATCATCAATGCAATTGCTGAAATGTCAGTAATGGATGTAGTAGAACTGGTTTCTGCTATGGAAGAAAAATTCGGCGTTTCTGCAGCTGCTGCTGTAGTTGCTGGTCCTGCTGGCGATGCTGGCGCAGCTGCTGAAGAGAAGACTGAATTCGACGTAGTTCTGACTTCTGCTGGCGAGAAGAAAGTAAACGTAATCAAGGTTGTTCGCGGCGCGACTGGCCTTGGTCTGAAAGAAGCGAAAGAGATGGTTGATGGCGCTCCAGCAACTATCAAAGAAGCCGCTTCTAAAGAAGAAGCTGAAGCTATCAAGAAAGATCTTGAAGAAGCTGGCGCGTCTGTTGAGCTCAAGTAATTTACTTGATACTCGATCCGCTGCTTAACTAGCTTAAACAGCGTGGGCTGGGGGCAAAAATGCCTCCGGCCCTTTTCCGTTATTAGTAGGCACACTAATAATGGAAATTTTTGACCCGACAACGTTCGGGTTTCCGTTTCTCAACCTAGGTGCACATGCTGGGGAACATTGATGACATACACATACACTGAAAAGAAACGTATCCGTAAGGATTTTAGTAAGCTGGGCACGGTACTGGACCTTCCATACCTACTCGCGACCCAGTTGGATTCTTACCGCAAGTTTCTACAAGCTGGCACAGCGGCTGAAAGTCTAAATGACGAAGGTCTGCATGCTGCCTTTAACTCCGTATTCCCTATCGTTTCCTACTCAGGAAACGCTGCGCTGGAGTACGCTGGCTACCGTTTGGGTGAGCCAGTATTTGACGTAAAAGAGTGTCAGCAACGCGGCATTACTTATGCGGCTCCACTGCGCGTAAAAGTACGTCTGGTTATCTACGATCGCGATTCGTCTACGAAAGCGGTTAAAGATATCAAAGAGCAAGAAGTTTACATGGGCGAGATTCCGCTCATGACCGAGAATGGTACCTTTGTAGTCAATGGTACCGAGCGCGTTATCGTATCGCAGCTCCACCGTTCACCTGGTGTATTCTTTGACCACGACAAGGGTAAGACTCACTCGTCTGGCAAGCTGCTCTATTCAGCACGTATCATCCCTTACCGTGGTTCATGGCTCGACTTTGAGTTTGACCCGAAAGATTCACTCTTCGTGCGTATCGACCGTCGTCGTAAGTTGCCGGCAACTATTCTGTTGCGTGCACTCGGCTATCAGGCGGAGGAGATCCTCGAAACCTTCTTTGATACGACTGGCTGGAACCTCTCTGCTGAGAAAGTTCAGATGGACCTGATCCCTGAACGTCTGCGCGGTGAGACTATGAGCTTTGAGATCCTGTCACCTAAGGGTGAGGTGATCGTAGAAGCTGGCCGTCGTATCACGCCACGCCACATCCGTCAGATGCAGAAAGATGGTATGACTCAGTTGGAGACTCCAGCAGAGTATCTGTCGGGCAAAGCGACTGCCAAAGATATCGTTGATCCAAGCACCGGTGAAGTGCTGCTGCCATGCAACACTGAACTGACTGAAGAGGCGATTGAGAAGCTTATTAAAGCGGGCGTAGATCGTATTGAGACTATCTACACCAACGAGCTGGACTGCGGTCCATTCGTCTCTGATACCCTGCGTATCGACCCAACGCGCAACCAGCTGGAAGCACTGGTAGAGATCTACCGTATGATGCGCCCAGGTGAGCCACCGACTAAAGAGTCGGCTGAAGGTCTGTTTGAGAACCTGTTCTTCTCTGAAGAGCGATACGACCTCTCTGCAGTAGGTCGCATGAAGTTCAACCGTCGCCTCGGCCGCGAAGAGGAGACTGGTTCAGGCATCCTCTCTAAGGATGACATCCTGTCTGTCATGCAGACGCTGATCGATATCCGTAACGGTAAGGGCGTTGTCGACGACATCGACCACCTCGGTAACCGCCGTATCCGCTCTGTTGGTGAGATGGCTGAGAACCAGTTCCGTGTTGGTCTAGTGCGTGTAGAACGTGCTGTGCGTGAGCGTCTGAGCATGGCTGAATCAGACAACCTGATGCCTCAGGATCTGATCAACGCTAAGCCAGTTGCTGCAGCAGTTAAAGAGTTCTTCGGCTCGTCTCAGCTGTCACAGTTTATGGACCAGAACAACCCGCTGTCTGAGATCACGCACAAGCGTCGTGTCTCTGCGCTTGGCCCAGGTGGTCTGACGCGTGAGCGTGCTGGCTTCGAAGTCCGCGACGTACACCCAACGCACTACGGCCGTGTATGTCCTATCGAGACTCCGGAAGGTCCAAACATCGGTCTGATCAACTCGCTGGCGGTTTTCGCTCGCACCAACGATTACGGTTTCCTTGAGACTCCGTACCGTCGCGTTGTTGACAACAAAGTAACCGATGAGATCGATTACCTCTCTGCGATCGAAGAGTCTAACTTCGTTATCGCACAGGCATCAGCTGCAACCAATGATAAGGGTGAGCTGACTGAAGAGCTGGTAACCGTTCGTCATATGAATGAAACAACGGTAATGCCTAAAGAGCGCGTTCAGTACATGGACGTATCTCCTCGTCAGGTAGTATCGGTTGCTGCATCGCTGATTCCATTCCTGGAGCACGATGACGCGAACCGCGCACTGATGGGTTCAAACATGCAGCGCCAGGCTGTTCCTACACTTAAGGCTGACAAGCCACTGGTAGGTACCGGTATCGAGCGTAACGTAGCGACTGACTCAGGTGTCTGTGTGGTTGCTAAGCGTGGCGGTGTTATCGAGTCTGTAGACGCTAGCCGTGTCGTTGTTCGTGTAAACGATGACGAGATCACAGCAGGCGACGCAGGTGTAGATATCTACAACCTGACTAAATACGTCCGTTCTAACCAGAACACCTGTATCAACCAGCGCGCTATCGTAGCTCTGGGTGATTCAGTGTCTCGCGGCGACATTCTGGCTGACGGCCCATCGACTGACCTCGGTGAGCTGGCTCTGGGTCAGAACATGCGCATCGCGTTCATGCCGTGGAATGGTTACAACTTCGAGGACTCGATTCTGATCTCTGAGCGTGTCGTTCAGGAAGATCGTTTCACGACGATCCACATTCAGGAGCTAACCTGTGTGTCACGTGACACCAAACTGGGTTCTGAAGAGATCACTGCGGATATTCCTAACGTCGGCGAAGCTGCTCTGGCGAAGCTGGACGAGTCTGGCATCGTGCACATCGGTGCGGAAGTCGGCCCAGGCGACATTCTGGTGGGTAAGGTGACGCCTAAGGGTGAAACTCAGCTGACTCCAGAAGAGAAGCTGCTGCGTGCGATCTTCGGTGAGAAGGCATCTGACGTTAAAGATACGTCGCTGCGTGTCAAGACAGGTACGGTCGGTAAGGTTATCGACGTTCAGGTCTTCACCCGTGACGGTGTTGCTAAAGATGAGCGCGCTATCGCGATCGAGCAGGACGAACTCCAGCGCATCCGTAAGGACCTGGATGATGAGTTCCGCATCGTTGAAGTTGCGACTTACGAGCGTCTTGAGCGTGCTCTTGTTGGCCAGAAGGCTGATGGTGGTGCTGGCCTGAAGAAGGGTCAGGAGATCACGTCTGAGTTCTTGGCTGAGCTGAAGCGTTCTGACTGGTTCAAGATTCGTGTGGCAGACAGCGCTGCGCAGGATATGCTCGAAGCGGCTCAGAAGCAGTTGGAAGAGCGTCGCGAACAGCTCGATGCACGCTTCGAAGACAAGAAAGGCAAGCTCCAGACTGGCGATGATCTGGCACCCGGTGTGTTGAAGATCGTTAAGGTATACGTTGCAACTAAGCGTCGTGTACAGCCAGGTGACAAGATGGCAGGTCGTCACGG
>ENA-OUOG01002668-OUOG01002668.1-marine-metagenome-genome-assembly--contig:-NODE-2668-length-18064-cov-3.784845_pt1 | contig 18064 bp, 21 predicted proteins | sample MGYA00248635_ERZ508505 | MGnify/ENA primary metagenome ERZ508505 (study PRJEB26176, sample SAMN06267871) | marine metagenome | isolation source: Saanich Inlet, British Columbia, Canada | place: Pacific...
TCATGGGGATGTTGTAATACAAGAAGGCGTATAGACCATAGAAAGCTTATAAATGGTACTATGCTTGCTATTGAAACAGATGAGTATCAGCATAGAGCGTATGATCAACAAGATGAAAATAACAGATATGATGATCTTTTTGTAGGTGCTTATTCGGGTAATTGGGTTTTCATTCGTTTCAACCCTGATGGATATATAGATTCCAAAGGCAAACAACGGAGAAGTATGTTTGACAAGAATGGAAAACAGGTTAGTACAGAGGTGAAACGTAGGATGAAGGTATTGATAGAAGAGATGGAAATACAGATCAAAAGGATTGAAAAGGGCAAGAATATTGATCTTATTGAGGTTGTCAAGTTATTTTTTGATGGCTATCATATATAATTTATCCAAGGTTTAAAAAAACGTTGGCTGCTGGGGTTGGTGAACCATTGGTGGAGATTGCTGAGCTGTCATTGGTGGAGGTTGTTGAGCTGTCATTGGTGGAGGTTGTTGAGCTGTCATTGGTGGAGGTTGCTGAGCTGTCATTGGTGGAGGTTGTGTGGTATTTGATAGATTAACGTTTCTTATTTCATCACTTGGAGGTGGATCAAAGAACCCTGATGGTTGTTCGGGTTCGGGTTCGGGTTCTGGAAGAGGATCATCGTCGTGGTGTTCTGGTTCTGAGTCATTTCCTGTTTCATTAAAGGGGTCTTCAGGAGAATCATCTTCGAAGTTTTCCTTATTTTCTTCTTCATCATCACTTTCATCGTTTGTCTCTTCGGCTTCCTCTTCTTCTTCGTCGGAGTCCATACCATCACCAACGTACATTTGTAAAATGTTTGCGATAGGTAAAGTGTCTCTAATAGTCTTTTCTACTGATTCATCAATTATTTGATAAAGTTGTTTTGTATTTTTTTCACTAACAACATACGGATCACTATACACTTTTCGTGCAACGTGAATAATAACTTGGTGTAAAAACTTTTCAGGAGATGGCATTTTAACCTGAACTTTTTTGGAAGATTTGCTAATTTTTACGGAAGTAAGAATTTTAACGTTAGTCACGATAACAGCGGTGAGAAGTTCATTAAACCAAGAACAATTTTTTTGGATTTTTTCTAGAATCATATTCATGTGATTGTTAGACCAGTCCAAAACACGCTTGAGATTCTTTTGGAAAGTCATAAGCACTTGGTTTTTTTGCTCTGCTTCTTGAACAGAGTTTTCATAGACAGTGTTAATTTCATCTGCTATAACATCTGAAATGGCTACCTTTAGGTTTTTGGTATATTCGGATTTAGCTTCAACCACTGGAAGATTTTGATTACCTGTCTCACTCATTTATAATATTTCAATTATTATTTAACGAAAATTAACCCCACATTTGAGCTTCTCGTAATTTTTCTAAATCTTTCATTTTCCTTGTGAGTTCTTTTGAAGTGAGACGTCCTGATTGTTCTTTTTTCCTTATGACAGGTGGTTCTTCATGTGTTTCTTCTATATTGCTTTTGAATTTTACTTTTTTCTTCAAAGCAGGTTTGGGTTTTTCAACATCTATCTGCCATACAATTATCAGTGTGTTGTTGTTGATATAGACTTTGAACCCTCCTTTTTGTAATTTCCTTATGATATATGTCATAACATCTTTAGGGTTGTAAAGTGGGTATCCGAAATAGACCATAGGAATATCAAACGTTGTTGTTTCGTGCCCCATACTATTTTTTGCTGAAATTTTGTTATAGCATTTCTCTAATATTTCATGAAATGCTTTTTTTTTCATTTCACCCTTTTCTTTATTTTTGTTTATCAAATCTTGAACTTTCAAAATCATTTTAATATTAAGGACAAAAATACTGTAATAATTAAATGTGTTGCATTTCTTGGTCTGAAATTTGCTTTAGATCTACGTTCGATGACTATATATCTTATAGAGAATACATTCCCGAGGGAACAAGTTGGGATGATGTAGATGATGAGTAGAACACTGCGTAAAATCATAGAATTTCATTTTTTATATATCTTAAATGCCACGACTCTTTAATAACATCTGTGACGAGAACTTTAGGAAATTTGTTTTCGGTAAGCCAACTAAATTGAATGACGGAAGATATTTCATTCCGTTGGCATTCAAGGAAAATGAAGAAATGGAATCCGAGCCTGTTCTTATTCAAGTTAATAAGTCGCATTCTTTAGGAAATTTGATTATTGATGATGAGATTGTAAAGAATTTCGATTTTTCTGTTAATGAGAAAACAAAAGATGTTCTTGCTGAATTTGATGAGCAGATTTTGAGTATCACAAAGGAAAAATCAAAAGACTGGTTCCCTGAGAATGCTGATGCCATGACTGATTCCTTTTTTGATAATGCTATACTACCTTCTTTTAAATCTAGTAAGAAAAATCATAAATTTTCAGCGAGAACAACTTCCAATATTCGTGTTTTTAACTCTCATCATGAGGAACAAGATCTAAATGATGTTGTTGAAGATATGAATCTTAATTGTATTGTTCAAGCGTATGGGATTTGGTTCACCAAGACACGATTTGGAATCACGTGGAGGATTCATCAAATTAAAATCAATACCCCAAAGAAACCTCCAACTGAGTGTCTCTTTAAAGAAGATGAGGAGAAGACTGAGGATTTGGATAATATTTTCCCAGATGTTAATCAATAAGTCTTAGGTTATTAAATTTAAAATATTTTTCAATATTAAATTAAAGATGATGTCTGTCGGTATTAAAGAAATGCTTATGATTACCATTTTCACAATGCTAGTTATGGGCTTGCTTAAAGAAATCGCGACACAACAAAAATTAGATTGGTATCCTGAGTTTTTCGAGGGTGAGAATGCTAAGAAACCTGTTGTTTCTGAGGCAGCGAAGAATATTAAGGCTGCTGAGTCTGGTGAATCTTCCCCCGCTGAACTTTCCAGATATCAAGATACTAAGATAGATATTGATGCTGGATGTGGTGATAAATCCCTTTTCCTCAGCTCTCACCTTTTACCCAAGGAAGCGAAGGTTGATGAGAGTTTTTCCGAGTTTGCGCCAAACTCTGATGATATCTCCACTCTTAACTTCCTCCAAGCCGATCGCTTCCAAGCCTCTTCTGGTAGTACCCGCAATGCCAACCTTCAGCTTCGCAGCGAGCCCCCAAACCCCCGTGATGTAGTGTGTGCTTGGCAACAAACCACAATTACTCCCGAGGATGCTTCTATGCGCAAGCAGTTTGAGATTGGTGCTCAAATGTTTTAAATCTGAAAATGATTAAATTACTATTATAGAACTCGTAATGTATGACAATACTATATTGAAATACCATATCAAATTGAAGAATATGCTCTTCAATAAAGCCATGATAAACTTAGAAAATTCAATTCAATCAATAAATATTTTGGAATTCAATATTCCATTAGATTTTATTAATAGCATTGGTCTTCCTAATTATATCGAAGAAAACTGTGAAAATAACGTAGCATATACATTGAAACAATATGTGAATGATATATACTACTTTAACAAGAATACAAAGGTTATCAAAGAAATTGACTTCAATGAATGCCTATCATCCAATCCAAATATTATTATCTGTTTATTTACTTTAAGCAGTCCAGAGTTTCATCTTAGTGATTTAGATTGCTTATTGAAATATATCAGAACAAATAAAGCCATATTATTAGGTTCATTTTACGATGAAACTGATATTGATGCTATGAAAACAAAGAATAATGAATGTTTCAAAATAAAAGATGGTAAGCTGTTATTCTCATATAACACCATTAGAGGAATGAAGATTTCAAATGAAATATCCTTATTCAACAAAGAATTTATAATGGGGAAATCAAAAGAACACGGTATAAATGTAGAGTTTTTCAAGTATAAAGATATTGATACGAGACATGAAAAGTTTCTAACAGATGACTTCAAAAATTCATTAGAATTAAGAACTTGTTTCATATGTAAAGGATTTTAACTGATTATGAAAAACATCTTTTATATTTTTGTTTTTCCGCGAGTATATTTTGATATTTTTACATAGTTCATATACATCTGACCCACTAAACCCAACACACTTACCTATCATATCATCTGATAAGTTTTCACTTAAGATTCCAAGATGTTTTTCGAAAAGTATCTTGATTTCTTGTAAATCTGGAAGACAAAGTTGAACATGCTTTCTCATCCGTCTCCTCATAGCACTGTCTATAGCATTTAGTCTATTAGTCGCACCAATACAAATTATTTTTGATTTATCTTTGACGACACCGTCTATCTGTCTAAGAAATTGTGTTTTTAGAGAGTTTATGTGATGTTGATCCATACTTGATCTAGAACTTCCGAAGCCATCAAGCTCATCTATGAAGATGACACACGGTGATAGTTTTTTGGCTAAAGTAAATACAGCATTCATATACTTCTGTGACTCTCCATATAGTTTATTTTCTATATTTGTCATTGAAAAGTTGATAAAACAAGTGTTTGATTCTTTAGCTATACATCTAGCAAGCATACTTTTACCTGTTCCAGGTGGTCCGTGTAAAATCATTCCATTTGGGAGATCTACATCTAATTTTTCATTAATTGGTTCGATGAATACTGTTTTTATATCCTCCTTAATTGTTTCATGTCCAACTATATTATCAAAAGATTCAGAAATATCATCCTTATGAATAACATCATCATATATACATCTTTCGTAACTATTTAGCATTACATTTTTTCCTAATGATTTGATGAAAACTTCAATTTCATGGTCTTTATCATCAACGAGACGATCCATCATCAAGTTTCCCGCATAATACATTATTACTGTTCCTATTAAAAGGACAACAACTTTTTCAAATATACTCGCTTCAAGAGAATTCATTTAAATACATTCGTGTTATTTTTTGAGAATATAAACTCTTAAATTAATACAATGGAGATACCCCCAATGAAAACAGGATTCAGTAATCTGATTGAACCCCAAAAGAACATCTCGCATGAACAGACAATGATATTGTTAGTAGTATTCATGCAAAATGCTTTAAACGTTGCTGCTGAATACACACAATATTCAGGAAGGGAGATGATCACCCCAACTGATATGATATACGCCCTGAAATATGAAGCGTTTAACTTTTGTAAGAGGAAAAACCTTCAAGAATATATAGAAGATGCGAATTTTGAATTGTGTGAAAGTGAGATAAGTGATGATGAAGAGGGAGGTATAGAAGAAGAAGAGATAGATGAAGAATTTAGAGAGGCTGATAGTGATACGAATAAGTTCTGTAAAGATGTAAATGACATAAATCACTTCTGGGAAAACTGGACACCAACAGATGAGTTAGAAGCTTTATTAAAGAAATCTGTTGATCAGTCTATCGCTCAACAACTTCTAATAGATAGTAATGAAGGTTCGCCTGACGAAGAGCAAAAACAAAGAGAAGAAGTATAGAGTAACTTTTCCTGATGGAAAACATGTGGAATTCGGAGCTGAAGGGTATGATGATTACACGACACATAAGAAAAGTCTGAGAATGAGGAGTTATGTTAGAAGACATGGTGGTCTTATGTCAAAAAGTTTATCAGATGAAGATGATGAAGAAAAGGTTCATAAACGTATGCTATCCGTTAACCGTAGTGATAAGGAAGATTGGTCTAAAAAAGGAATATATACTGCCGGGTTTTGGTCTCGTTGGTATTTATGGAGTGGTCGCACAAAGAAAGAGGCAAAAGAAATTATAAGCAAAAAGTTTAACATTGATTTTTAGATGCAAATCCTGTAATTGACTGATCGTCCATCACTATTATCTCTTATAATTTTGAATACATCTCCTACTTTACCACCATGATATTTAACAACTGGGTCAGTTGAAAAAATCCAAGGTAAGTTTTTTGCTCCAACTTTGTACTTGTTTAGTAATGTTTGTTTCACTTCATTGCTAACTTTAATGTGCTCGGGAACAAAGGTATGATGTGTAATATTAAATGTAAGTTCATCTTCGTGAAAATATTGAATACCTTGAACATCATCCTTGAGGAATTGTTTAGCATAATGTGTGATACTACCAGAATACACAAGAATACCTTGATTTACTTGATTCGTTTCCATATCTTCTAAAATTATCTTAATTTCTTTTATACCTATTTTTGAAGAATCGTCATGATATATCTTTAATGTTTCATCACCTTTCTTACCTTGAATATGTAATCCTCCTTTTTCTATATTGTACCCCCTATCCTGTAACATTTCAATAATCGTTTGAACTACCTTAGGATTCATGATTATCTCTCTATTATAATCTTTAAATGTTTTACTATTTATACCTAAAGAATGTAAGATGTATAAAGTATAACAATACATATACTTAAAGAAAAGGGAAGATATATAGGTATATAACCACAAACGTAATGAATTCTTTCATTTCTAAAACAAATCCAATCAAAAATGAAGTTGAATTTCGCTTCAGAAACGTAACAAAAAATAGCTTTTTATATGTACATGAAACCTTCACAAGACTCGGATGGGATATGAAGGAAACAAATGATATATCAATTTCAGGGAATGTAAGGGTAGGATCTCCTTCACAGTTACCTCGATATGTCAGGATGATAAAAAAATGCGATGGAGTTCAGTTTCAAACAAAAGAACGCGTGAGATATCCGTTTGATACAAGTGACTTCAGGATTTCAGAAGCCAAAGAGACTATTATTGACGATTTGGATGAAAGTACATTCTTGTTTATGTACGAAGACTTGCACGAGCGAAAGCGCAAAAGAACATCTTTCATGAATGGAGACTACATTGTCGATTTCACGGTGATTGATGAAAACATCTATGAAATTGAAATGGAAATATGGAACATAACCTCAGAGTTGAAGGATATTGTTGATGACATAGTTCATAAAATTAAATTCATGAATGATGTTGATAAGCAATATACAAACCTTATGAAGACATCTAGGTTTGCTGGACCACTTCCTTATACGTTGGTACGAGAGAAGTTTGAAGAAGGGGTGTTGTCATGTGGTTATTCTGTGACAGACAAGGCAGATGGTGAAAGGTTTCATTTGTTTTCAGACAAGAATAAAAACGCTTTTCTCATCGATCGGAATAATTGTTTAAAATATTGTGGGGTGGCAAATAACAAAAACAGTGTAATAGATGGTGAGTTGGTTGGTGATGTGTTTTATGGGTTTGATGCCCTTTATTTGAATGGTAAAGATGTTCGTGAAAAAATGCTATTACAAAGGTTAAAGTGTTTGGGTAATTTCGTTAGGCAAAGTAAAGCAATTGGTTCTTTGAAACTTCATACAAAGACGTTTCATTACAAGGTTGATGGTTATTTCCATAAAATGAAGAATGGTGTAGAGAAGAAACATTCAAAGCCCATGAAAGGACATGTTGGAAGTGTCAGTAAGGAACTATGGAGACGAAAAGAAACCATATTCGAATATAAGTTGGATGGACTTATATTTACACCCCTTCTCAAGTCTTATTACAATAACAATATATACAAATGGAAGCCGGTTGATACAATTGACTTTTTTGTTGAGAAACAAAATGACAAACAATGGATGTTGAAGATTGCTGGTAATTATGAGAACAAATATCAAAATTTACCGTTTGATGGAAACAATGATGGAAAGTTCATCATAAAAAAAGGTAAGATATTTGAGAAGATAGAGAACAAAATATTCAAAGATAATGACTTGTCATTAATGGGAAGGTTAGGTATATTCAATATGCCTGACAATCACCATCAGTTTCCCGATAAAACAGTCGTAGAGTTTCGATACGACAATGAGATCAAGACTTTCGTCCCTCTCAGAGTAAGAGATGATAAGAGTTTTGCGAACAATGTTGCGACTATCAATGATGTTTGGAACTCCTTGAAAACCCCAATAACTATCGATGATATAGAAAACAGTTCATACAAATCAGCTATGCGCCCATTCCACAATGAGATTAAGAACAATTTGATAAACGGATACACGAATGGAAAAAGGGTACTGGACATTGGATTTGGGGCTGGGGGTGATATACATAAATATACGAAGGCTGGTGTGAAGAATGTTGTTGGTATAGACATTGAAGACCCAAAGTATGCTCTTCCAAGGTATATGAAGTTTGTAAAAGTAAATGGCGATGAGTATTGTATTGAGAATGAACTCAAAAAGAAAGGATTGGGAACTGAATATGATATTATCAATCTTCAATTCTCAGCACATTACTTCTTTCGCAATGACGAGGTATTGTCAAACTTCATTAATAATCTTAAAAAGTGTTTGAGGGTAGGTGGTAAGGTGGTTATGACAGTTCTCGAGGGTGATAAAGTGAGATCACTTATTGAGAATGGCATGTCAAAGGGTATGGATGGAGGAGAATGTATCTATGAGTTACGTTTAGACAATGATAAATTGAATGTATCTCTAAACGGAACTAAGTATTTCAAAGAAAAAAGCAGTGAGGAATATCTGGTTCCCGTTGATTCTTTCATCGAACGTATGGGTGTTGAAGGGTTTGATCTCGAACATCGTGAGGGTTTTGAAAGTTACTCGCTGAAACTAAAACAGTTTGTAGCGATCATGTGCGAAGCTGAAAAGAGATTTTCGTTTATGAATACTTCTCTTGTATTTAAAAAAATAAAATAATAATATAAATAAACATGTGTGATATTAACTGTAAGTGTATAGAAAGTATCAATATGATTGTAAAGAGAAAGTATGGTACCAAAAAATATGACATCAAAAATGCGGTTAAAGCCCATGATGAATTGAAAAGTTCTTTAAATTGTATTGAAAAGCAAATGAAGAAATTACAGGCTATAAAAACAAAAGGGAAAGCCAAGTTGAGAACGCTAACTTCTAGGATAAGACCAACCAATTATTCTAAAAAGACTACTAATAAACCTAAACCAAAGAATAATATTAGTAATAAACCTAAACCAAAGAATAATATTTCTAGTTTAGGTAAAAATATGAAAAAACTTAATTTAGGCACGAAATGTGAAGATATAAGTTTAAATAATTTGAATGTAAAAGGTTTGACTACATCTTCTCAAATGAAGCAGTATTTAAAGGAAAAGTATTTATTTCCAATTGGAAGTATTCCTATGGGGTGGAAACTTAAAGACGAGCATCTACTTACTTGGAAGCGAATAATTTGCGCCTTCCCAGTATTGACTGTTTCTTTCGAAGGAAAAGAGGAGGCAAAATATTTAGAGTTTTTAAGGAAAAGAATGATAAGAATGATATTTAAGACCCCTGGTAACTTCTCTTCGAAACCATGGAAAGTTCAATTGCCTATAGTGAAGAATGCATTAAAATTCGAAATCAAAAGTGCTAACATGTTGTTTCCTAACTTAAAATCCAATTCTCCATTGAATGCTAATAAACCAAAGAACTATTTGAATAAAAATGCAAAGGATTTCCAGAGAAAGGTGAATAAGGAACTTAAGAATTTCAAGCAACCTTGGAAGAATTAAGTCGATTTCACCAAACAATTTACACATTCTTCGATAGATTTATACTCTGCTAAGGCAGATTTTTGTAGTTTATTAGTAGATTTTAGATAAGTAATATAATCATCATTTGATAAATTTTCCTTTCCATTAGCATACTCATTTAAGATCCATTTTAAATTACTTTTTGAAAATGATCTTGCTTTCATTTGTTTTGGGGTAGGTTTCCTTGCACTAACTGTTGTTTTTGTAGTTATCGTCATGTTTTCAACAATATTTTTCATGTCATCATCAGGCATTAAATCAATATCAAGATATTTAAGGCCTTGTAGCAAACAATCGGCAAGGTCATCCTTCTTCTTTGATGCTTTGAATAAATCCTTCATAACCTTTTTCTGATCAGTGTTTTCCATAAAATGCTTTGTAATCTCCACGGAGAGTTTCTTTCTTGCAGAATAACCTGTCTTACCATTGAACCCAGGAATTTTTTTGATATGATCGTTCAATTTGTGTTTTGCGCTATATGAGATAACCTTCTTAATATTACTTTTCTTCTCACATTTACCCTTTATTACGAAGTAAGCACTTATTAAACCCTCGATTATTCTCATTTTATTATTTCTTGATGGTTGTTTCTCAATGATAACATCTTCACATTTGTTGAAAATTTTCAAATATTCATCAAGTGTATAGACTAAAGTTTCAGTTTGTGTCTGACCTTTTTTAGCCTCTATATTCAAAATCTGCCATTCGACAATTTTATTACCATCCAAAATAGCAAATGAAAGATTTTTTATTCCAACGTCAAAACTAGCAAGCATACTTACTCTCTAATACACAAAATTCTTAGGAGTTGAACTCGCCCATTTATGTATCCTCTGAAGTTCAGGTGAGTAGACTTTTTGTATAGATATTTGATTCCTTTTACAATATGAAAACACTATTCGTGGATCTATATAGTTTTTCTTACATGTTCCCGATTCAATAATGAATTTTCCTTTATTCATTTTCTTATGATTACAAAAATCTCCAACTTTCAGAAATGCTTCTTTAAGTTCATCGAGTCCGCTTTTATCTTTTATCTGATTAAAGCAAATTTGACTTGCTTTATATGTTCTAAAGACTTTTGCTGTAAGATTTTGCATAAGCTTACCAAGATATTCATTAACCATCGAAGCACTTACTGAGAATATTTGCTGATTATTATTTTTATTTTTTACAAGTTCTTTCAAAATTGAATAACATTTTGGTGTAACCTTTATAGTTCTCTGAAATGGTATGTAATCTTTTCCGTTGAATTGTAAAGAAATATAATTCATTGCTTTGAAATTCATGTTTCCAACATTTAGTGTACAACATCCAACGGAATCACTTGTATTTTCATCCTTTTCATGACCTACACGGATACCTGTTTGATATATCAAATAAACAATTATAGCCAATTCTTTCTTGTCTTCAACTAGCATATCAGAATTTATTTTTTTCATTATGCGATTGATTTTTGTCTTCAAAATTTGAGCTTCTTGAAACTTATTTTTATTATCTATTGAGTTCATATGGATATATTTTGTTTTTTTTAGCAGAGTATCTTTCCAACAGGCTATCCACGAAGCATTTTTATTAGTAATGACTCTACCCCAAGGATGACCCCCTGGACCTTTATTGTCCCCTGACCAGTTAATAGTAATATCTTTGTAGTCTATGCGTGATTTTATCATTCCCCTCATCGGGTGATTACCTCTACCAATGAAAATTGAAGGTCGTTCTATTGTATTATTTACTTTAATAACGTTCCCATTCAATATTATTTCATTTGAAACTTTATCAACAGGATTAAAGCATAATTTCTTTAATTGTTCTTTAACTTTATCATCTGTCAATATACCAATTGTTATATTTGATTGTATCTTCTTGATACATCGGAGGAAATTATTCAATAAGATTTTATCTTTCCTGTTATTTTCTGATAATTGAAACCAATATACTAAATATTCTTCAACACAATTTTTCAGCGGAAATTTTACAGAATTGACATTAATATATCCTTTATTTATAAGTTTTGGAGGTAACGTGACCCCTTCATGTATTAATTGTCTCCAAGGCATAATATTAACAATAAAATAGTTTCAGTGGTTGAGCCGAGTAAGTGCTTCTACATATACAACATACGGGTGTCTTCGTTTTACTCAAACATTCTTCACAAAATGTATGACCACATGGAACAATAGCATAATTAACCTCTTTGGATAAACAGACAGGGCAAGCTCTCAACATACCGATACCAGCAACATTATATGAAACTGAAAGCAATTTATTTAGAGTATTTCGTTTCTTTTTATTTTCTTCTTTCAATTCCAATAATTTATCTTTAAATTCTTCATTTTCTGGTTTAAGTTCTAATTTTGTCTTTGAATTTACATTGTAATCATCAACTATCATAGTGAAATCTATGTATTTTTGGTGTATAGCGCTCATTCGCTCGAGGGATTTATTTATGATTGTGTATTCATCATATTTCTCTGTAATAATTTTTTTTAAATTCAGAATCTTTTCATTTAAATCTTCTAGATCTATATCTATGTTTTCTACATTCTCTTCATCTTTTTCTGAAAGTATTTCGAACTCTTCTGTAATACGCATAAGTTCTACCTTCGTATTATTAAAGGATAAGTTCACAGGCATATCTTCTATATTCATGTCACCTCCATATGCCTCCGTGATGGAAGTCATCTTAATTTTTGAAATATTTTATCATCATGTATTAAACTATCATTATTTTGGAGTATGGCGACCACAGAATGTGCTTCCAAGTTTAACTTTACATCCACAGATCTCACCATCCATCTTCGTTGCTCCACATAAAACAGATGTAATTTTGATTTTCTCTACTTTTTTTGTTATTTTCTCAATCTCACTATCTTCTTTTTCTTTTGCGAGAGGAGTTTTACCATTTGTCGTCATAAGTAATTGCCTGCTTTCCTCATCGTTCAAAGAAATAATACTTCTACGATTATTATGAGTTTCATACATTTTATACATTTTAGGCAGGATATTAAGCATTTTCAGATCAAACTCTGTTGGGTTTTTCATATGTTCATTAATTTTCTTAGGGGTGTGATAGGCACGTTTGAAATAATTCACCCTGTCCTCCTGAGAAAAGGTGATGGCAGTGGTAGTCATTGTATAATAAAAGTATGTTATGTTTATGTATGTTTGTTGTAATACTCTATAACATATAAGTTCTTTAGGTATAAAAAATATATTTTTCTTTTTTTTGAAATGTCTCTTTTCTTGATTAAAACAACATGAAAGACGAACGTCCAATGGGATTGAACTTAAGCAAAAATATTGAAAGATTGGCTATGGAATCATCTATGCTTATACAGGCTGAAAAAAATATCATTGAAGAACTTAAGGCGCATGCCGTTACTACCACAAAACTTACAGAATGTCAAAAGGTACATGATGAAACAAAGGGTCAATTAAGAGAAGCTTTGTTTCAGCAATTGATGGACATAGAGGAGATGAACAGAATAACAAAGAGTAAAAATAAGGAACACGATGATATGAAAAGACAAATATCAAAATTACAAAATAATATCAATCTAACTCAAAAATTATTAGAAAGAAAATCAAGAAAAACAAGAGCATGAATTTTACAACACATTTTTCTTCATATTTTCACGTCTTTCCTTGAAAAGCGCATCAACTTCTTCAGCCAATTCGGGTAGTTCGTATCTCATGTAATTTTTATGATTTTCGTGAAGAACGATAAGACACATACCCTTTATATGTATATCATACTTGGTTTCAAGGATACGCTTATAAATATTCAACTGCAGAGAATAATGCCAGTAATTTGCATTCGGAAGATGATCCAATGGCTCGAACCCAGTTTCAAAGTCATTTGAATTTTTGATTTCTTTTGAACGTTTCCAGTCATATATCCAAAAATCACCGTTTTCATCTTTGAAAACCATATCAATACTTCCTGCGAGATTCAAATCTGTGTCAAAAATCTCCCATTCGGTGCGATACGCTTTAAGATTTGGGAAGTCAGCAAGGAAAGACTCAAAATATTTCCATTCGATACAGTCAAGAATTTCACTTTTTATCCTGTCTTTTACATCATTGTAATAATACTCTATAGCATTATGAAGATGTGTTCCAGCTACAGAAGATTTTGTACCAAGATCAGTCCAAGATTTTCTGATCTGTTCTTCTGTCATGTTGTAGTATGGTGATTTGTCGTTTTCAAAATGTTTTTTTACAAGCATCTTTGAGACTTTAATCGCGTCAAACTTTGGGAACTTTTTATGAACAAAGGTAGTGACACTCGAGTCAATTGAAACACCATTTACATAATATACATGAGGTTTTTCATCGAATTCAATGAGACAATCGTTAGGATGAGCATTTTTTGTCTTTAGAATAAGACTCATTGTATATTTACTTAAGTTTTCTTTTTCTTAAGTTCTTTAATATCTTTTTGCTTTTTAATCTATCCCATATTTGAAGAATCTGATTAACACATACTATTCTAAAAAACAAACCAACCACTGGGGGAACATTAACATTAAGATCAACGTAGATCGGTTTATATTTTGATTTGTTCGCGTTTATCTGTTTATTGATTGTATATTTCATAGACTACTTTAGATAAATATATTTTCTATATATATTTAAATGAGTTCTTTAACCTTGAACACTAAGAAGGTAAAAATGAGTTCAAACTGTTCTTGTGAAAATGGCAAATGTTCTTGTAAAACCAATATATGTCGTTGTAACGGCAATAAATGCAACTGTAAAAAGAATGGTGTGTCTTCTTTCATAGGTGAAAGAAACGTGAAAAACTTAAACTTACGAGGGGGTAACAACAGAAACAATAACATGGTAAGAAACTTTGCAAGGGAATTAGGTAATCATGGTGTCGTTTTACCGGATGTAAGAAAGTTACAGAATACAGCAATTATGCGTGTAAGAAACACAAGGGTAGCAAGTCTTTTGGTGAATTTGATTGCTATATTTGGTATTATTTTTGCAAGTGTAAAATTTTTCAAAAGCAATACTGCAATTAATATGTTTAATACACCTGGTAAAGTTCAATTAATCAAATACTTCACCAATGTGATGATAATTGGTATAAAGATGGCGAATATGCTCGCATCAATGTTCCCATCGCATTATAACTTTGTATATCTCACTGCAAAATCAACTGGATTTGCAATTGCTAAAAATTTATTAAGGGATCCAAAAAAGATTTTGAAAAATAAGAGCACAAAAGCTGTTGTATTGTTGAACAAGTCCAACATTGTTTCCATAGGAAAGGGTGCAATTACAGGTGCTGCTCTAAATGTTGTTACAGGTACTATTGTAGAGCGTGTAACGTTCGGAGGGGTTAAAAAGGGTAATGAAGTGTTAGGAAAGATGTATATGAATGCTACTGTAAAAACATTACAAACAATAAGCAAAGGAAGCAACAAAAATATAAGAGGTGGGTTGATTTATTCGAAGAGAATAAGTTCTGGATTGAATAATACATTGACAGGGATTCAAGATGAAATATTAAAACACCTCGCGATGACCATCATAACGGTATTATGGTTTTTTACGATAAGGGCTGCAAAAAACGTAAATACATTACGAAGATTATCAAAAGGTAACAACAGAGAGCCTCAAAGAATTAATCGAAACAGAGTACTAAAAATTGGAAGCGTAAATAATGCTTTCAGTCCTATAAAACAAAAACCTCGCAAATCTCGCAAATGATTTAAAGAATACAATATAATAATACTATATGAGTAAACACTGTCATGGACAATATTTCACAACGAATGGAACATTACAAAAAAAGGTGTCAGAGTTCATTCTTAATGACCCAAAAGTCATACTAGAACCATCCATAGGTAGAGGTGATTTACTAAAGGAAGTTCAAATATCCTTTCCAAAAGCAACTATAGATGCTTTTGAAATAGATAATACACTAAAATCAGAATTTAAGGTCACGTATTGTGACTTTTTAAATCAGAATATATCACAAAAATACGATACAATTGTAAGCAATCCACCATATATAAGAACGAAGAAAGGCAATCTATACGTAGATTTTACTGAGAAATGCTTTGACCTCTTAAATGATAATGGAGAGATGATATTTTTGGTTCCATCAGATTTTTTCAAATTGACAAATGCTATCCCCCTGATACGCAGAATGATGGGGTCAGGAACATTTACTCATATATTTCATCCCAATGACGAGAAACTATTTGAAAATGCTTGTATAGATGTTTTGATATACAGGTATCAAAAAGGAGATATGAGGGAAAAAGTTACGTACAACGAAGAAGAACGTTTCATAGTTTATGAGAATGATTTTGTTTCTTTTGAAAAAGAGAAATATACAAAGTTTATAGGAGATTTTTTTAATTGTTATGTTGGAATTGTAAGTGGTGCAGACAAAGTTTTCAAAAACGAGGAATTTGGTAATATGTCTGTGTTAAACGGTCAAAATAAACGAGAAAAATTCATTTATTTAAAAACTTTCCCAACAGAAAATGAAAAAATTAATCAATATATGCTTCAACATAAGGACGTATTGATGAATAGGAAAATAAAAAAATTCAATGAAGAGAATTGGTTCGAATGGGGTGCTTTGAGAAATTTACATCTAATGGAAGATACATATAAAGAATGTATATACATACATAACGTGTCGAGAAAGAATAATATAGCATTCAAAGGTAATATTGGGTATTTTGGGGGTAATCTTTTAATGATGGTTCCCAAAGATGACATAAATTTAGATGATATGGTAAATTATTTAAACAGTGAGTGTTTCAAAGCAAGATTTACGTATTCTGGGAGATTTAAGATTGGGCAAAGACAACTATTAAGTATTGGATTTAAATTTCTCTGATTTCTGAAATGAATGTTTCTTGCCAATTCGGTTTAGGAGTTTTTATAGAATCTAAAAACATTTTGATTGTATTTTTTACAGGTCTGTATTTGTAAATTTTATTTTTTTTCCAACACACTTGGAACGGTAAATTGTTTAAATTTGGTGATAATTTTTCCAATCCTCTCACACTATTTATGATGATATCTGAAGGGTCATTTTTATTTATCACAAGAAAATAGTAATCTCTACTTCCATCATTGAAATGTTGTTTTTTAAGTTCTGATATCAAAACTTTTGACATAGGTCCATTACAATAACTATTATCTATGTTCATAGGGAAGTTTGTATAAGCATAAACAGCCATAGCTAGATTACCTGTATTATCTGATGTGTTCATGGTGGTTGTTTTTATATTTACTGGTATCCAACCGAGTCTATAGTCATATACTTTCAAATCGTACCACATTCGAACATTTGGTTTCATAATTCTACCTGGAAATCTCATTATCAATTTATTTATGATAGTCTCTTCATCTATTGTTGAATTTACCCTACCATCATTTGTAGTTTTTGAAATAGTTACATTATCTTTCTTTAAATAGTTTCTAAAAGTGTACAACACCAAAGGAAGATTATGTTTTCTTACAGAAAACCCTTTGTATATGTTTGCCATGCCTATCCGTTTACTTTGAGACGGTTTATTTTTTTATGTATATTTAATTTATATCATTAATCGTCGATGAATGCGTATCCTGAAAGTTCTTGAGAAGGTGTTTCTTCAGCTAATTCAATCTCTTTAACTTTTCCGTGAAATTGAAAGCCACTCTTTTTATAAAACTGTTTGCGCTTAGAATGTTGCGCCATCATCGGCCCAACCGCATCAACAATATCAACAATGTACGGTTCATGTAGTTTTCCTTTTGTTTCTCTCATAATGCGCCCACAAGCCTGTACAACATCAGACTTTGGTGATGCCAATATGAGAGAATCCAACTTAGGTATATCTAAACCCTCGTGTGCTAAACTGTAGGTTGCGATTATAATTTGCTTCTCTTCACTTTCTTTTAATGCATCTGGTTTCATCCCCCCTATGTAAAGACCCGCTGTGTTTTCACCATAGCGTTCGTTTATTTCTTTCTCGAGGAAGAAGCAGTGATCGCGTCGGTCTGTGAGAATCATGATATTCCTTTTCTTTTCATACAGTTCCTCCACAGTATCCAGAATAAGATCATTACGTTCCTTAATACTAACCAATATGTTAATCAACTCAGGGCTATTTAGTTTTCCCATACGATTCATAGGTAGTTCTTCCTTGAACCGGTCATGCTTGAAGCGTTTCACCTCTACTGTGACACCTGTTTGGTTTTTGCGCTCTATTCCGTATAAGACTGGTCCTATAAACCACTCTAAAACTTTTGAAAGACCGTCTTTGCGCTCTGGTGTAGCCGATAATCCGAGTTTATACTTTGTATTGAATTTATAAAGAGCTTTTGAAAAGACCTTTGAACAAATATGATGAACCTCGTCTATGACTGTGAGACCAAAATCATCGTACGTCCCTTTTGGATATTCTTTCATAGATACAGAATCGACCAGAAATATCATTGCTTTGGAAAGGGGTTTCACGGATAGATAGCCATTGCTCCCAAGCAATGTTGGGAAAGTAGGTATCACCAGAGAAGCTAGAATCTATATGGGTAATATAAAGATACTTGCTTTTGGGTAAGAAATAATCATA
>ENA-OUOG01002669-OUOG01002669.1-marine-metagenome-genome-assembly--contig:-NODE-2669-length-18049-cov-3.674716_pt1 | contig 18049 bp, 17 predicted proteins | sample MGYA00248635_ERZ508505 | MGnify/ENA primary metagenome ERZ508505 (study PRJEB26176, sample SAMN06267871) | marine metagenome | isolation source: Saanich Inlet, British Columbia, Canada | place: Pacific...
CCCTTGCCCAATAATAGTTGCTTCACGAATTCCAGTATCAAAAACACGATCCTCACCGTGTTTCTTTTGCAAGCCTTCAGCACCTTGATTCACGTCGCCAATTTTGCCAACATCCTCTCCAAACAGGAGCAGCCGTTCTTCCTTATCTAAAAGAGCATCAAAGTTATCACGGAGTACCACTCGACCATCAACCCATTCTTCTTTGGAGGGATAACGGATCGGAACATTCTCCCGTTCAGGAATATTTTCATTGTATAAATGGGTACTGTACCGCTCGTGTAGGGTTTTATTATTGCTTTCTATCCAGTCAACAAGGGGTTGACGAGAGCTGGGAGTCATTTGGCGCAAAACCAGTAGGGCTTTACGAGCAATCTGCATCAATTCCCGCAAGCCGAAATCTTCCAAGGAAATTAGTTCTTTTTGTAATAAAGCAAAGGCGACATCGTTCTGGGTTGCAGGAGCCAAGTTATCAAATACGGCCACCAATTCTTTCTTGGAATCAGCCATCAGGCTACAATAATCGTCCCAAGCAAGGCTTTTACCCTTCCGAGTTTCATTGTTAATGGCTTTTTCAAGTTGCTCGAGTGTTTCTTCAGAAGCAATTCCTTGACTGAGAATCCATTTTTTAAATTGATTGATGCAGTCGTATTTCTTTTCCCAAGCCAGCCGTTTTTTGGATTTATACCGTTCGTGCGAACCAGAAGTACTGTGTCCCTGAGGCTGCGTCATGCCTTTGACGTGAATCATCACAGGAACATGCTCTTCACGAGCGACTTTGGATGCCTGCATGAAGGTGTTGATCAGTGCGGTATAATCCCAAGCATCCACTACGAAAATGTCATAGCCTTTGCCGTTTTCATCGCGCTGGAACCCCTTGAGGATTTCACTGATGTCTTCCTTGGTTGTTTGGTATTCAGCACCGACCGAAATTCCGTACGCATCGTCCCAAACAGAGATGACCATAGGTACTTGAAGTACGCCGGCGGCATTGATGGTTTCAAAGAAAAGGCCTTCAGAAGTAGAGGCGTTACCGATTGTACCCCAAGCGACTTCGTTTCCATCCTTTGAAAACTTCTCTGAGCCCTCAAAAGCAACTTCTTTGTAGACTTTTGAAGCTTGTGCTAAACCTAAAAGTCTAGGCATTTGTCCCGCAGTAGGGCTGATGTCTGAGGAACTGTTGTATTGCGCGGTAAGGTCGACCCACTGGCCGTTTTCGTCCAAACTACGCGTTGCAAAGTGACCGTTCATCTGACGTCCGCCGGCCATAGGCTCATGCTGGACGTCTGTAACTGCGTACAATGAATTGAAAAACTTCACCGCATCCAGTTCACCAAGCGCCATCATGAAGGTCTGATCGCGGTAGTAACCACTGCGAAAATCTCCCTTTTCAAAAGCTTTCGCCCAGGCAATCTGTGCCAATTCTTTTCCGGCCCCGAAGATCCCGAATTTTGCTTTTCCAGTCAGTACCTCACGACGTCCCATGAGCGAACACTCTCGAGAGAGCACGGCCGTGTAGTAGTCGTTTTTGATTTCTTCCTGGTATTCTTTGTAACTGATTTCTTGTTGCTTCTCTGTCATCTGTGATGGGTTCATTCGAGTGGGTTAATCTCTTATTTTACAAATATAAGGCAGAAGTCGCCTTACATGATGCGTTTGAAAACGAACAGCACAAACAGGGTAATGACGATCAGTAGCAATACCTGTATTCCACCGCTTTTGTAGTGCACCTTGTGCATACTCAGGTCTTTGCGGTAACTGAAGAACAGAAATGTTAAAAAACTAACGGCGAAGACGCCTGCAAAAATCCAATGTCCTGTAGTGATGTTTTCCATGCTGCAAATTTACTTTCTTTGGAGTGAAATAAAGACGTTATGAAGAAGCAAATCTCACACGTGGAAAAGTTCCATGACACATTCGGAATCCCTAATGAATACGCGCCCGTCGCGGCCATTCGCGAAGATCTCATCCAGTTGCGATTTAAGTTGATGGCAGAAGAGAACCAGGAGTACTTAGAAGCTGCCTTAGCCGGCGATATGACCGAGGTTGCAGATGCGCTGGGTGACATGCTATATATCCTTTGTGGTACCATTTTGAGCCACGGGATGCAGGATAAAATAGAGGAGGTGTTCGAAGAGATTCAACGCAGCAACATGAGTAAATTGGGCGAAGATGGAAAGCCGATCTACCGTGAAGACGGCAAAGTGCTCAAAGGCCCCGGCTATTTTAAGCCGAACATTACCGCAATTTTAGCGCAGGAATAGGCCGTACCTCTTCTTTCTCGGTACGTTCATTAAACTGAGGAGTACAGCCTTCTAGTGAGGCTGCGCTCTTCCCTCCATTGTCCCAAGGGAGGTATTTGGCTTCAACCGCCGTTGAGGCCTTCACGGAACGAACTTCGCCTGCTTCGAAGAAAGTAGTGATCGAAGAACACGCAGTGGTATTTACCCCGTCAGGAGTGGCCGCTGAGGAAAAGTTGTGCATAATGCTTTGCGCATTTCCTTCCAGGAGTATCCGCTCTAAGCTGTTGTCTTTGAAACTCCCGTAGAGGAATTTCCCAGAGGCGGCATCGAAGTAGCTGGAATCTTTGCTTTGTGAAACAATGCGGACGTTTTGATGGAGATAGAGACTATCGAGCTGTTCTTCAGCGAGCATCAGGAGCGCAGAGTCGCACTTGAATTGGCTCTTATCCCCCCAAAGCAGTGGATTTGGATACAGTGCCAATTCCTCTTTAGATTCAAAATAAGTGAATCGGGTACTTCGTCCCTGAAATTTCTCACTGTAAAAGGCCGTATGCTCAAACATATGGACCGTTCTGAATCCAGCACTGTCTTCGCGAATGCTTAACGTATCGCCCTTGGCATACATCGTATCGCTATCCAAACTCTGGCGGTAGTAAACCGGGGAGTGCGCGTCTACATAATTCGGACTTTTCGCATACAAAATGTAGGGCGCTTCGAGAACAAAACCCTTGGCGGAATCTGCTACTAAGGCTTCAGCAAACAACTCACCGGCTTCTTCCTTGAGGTTATAGCTGATCGAATCGGCTGCAATGAACGAGGCGGGGGAAAGTATACTTGCGCCTCGACCTAGATTCAATTGCGCATGATCTGCTCCGTAGCTACCGAGGTTGCAGTAGATGGTCGAGCTGTCTCTGAGCAGTGTACTGGGCCCTAGAAAACGGTAGTAATTGGTATTGGGATAATACAGCAACGTATCGGTTGCTAGCTGATATTCCGGATCTACAGCCACTACATTTCCTCGAAGCCTAATCTGCTCTTTTTGAGTATTATACACGCCCTTATCTGAAGTTAATTTGAGGTCTTTGCGGTAGAGCGTGCTTCGGGTGAGGTAGTACGCCGTCTGGTTGTTCCTATCGAAGCGTAAGGCGGTGGTTTTTAGCGTAGAATTTGGAGTACGCAACTCTACATTCTCGTTGATCGTAAAGAGCCGCTCATCCCCGTTATAATTTAACGTTTCGCCTACGATTGTGGTCGTATCGGACTGAACAATACGAACGTTACCAAAAGCGTCGAACGTGTTTTCTGGCTGTGTAAGTACGGCAGAATCGCAATACATCTTTGCGGCATCCTGTTGTAACCCCACGTTTCCTCGTAAATAGTACACGCGAGAACCTGTCGCACTTTTTACGATATCCGTAATGTCACTACTGAGAATACGAATCTTGGTCTGCGCACTTCCGCTTTTGGGGAGTGCGCAAAAAAGGGCCACACAAAAAAGTATGGCCCTACGCATTATCTTAAGATCGTTTGAGCGCGGTCGGGCCCGACACTTACTAGTGTGATCGGCACACCGACGGCTTTTTCAATGTAGTCGATGTATGTCTTGAACGTCGCAGGGAACTGCGCTTCATCCGTCATCTGAGTGAGATCTTCATCCCAGCCTGGTAGCTCGGTTAGAATAGGCTCTATGAGATCCTCTTGCAGTTTATATGGCAAATGCTCGATCACTTCACCTTTGTAGCGGTATGCCGTACAAATCTGGATAGGACCTACGCCGCTTAGAACATCTGACTTCATCATCATCAGTTCTGTAACGCCATTTACATCTATCGCATACTTTAAAGCAGGAAGATCCAACCAACCGCAACGGCGTGGGCGACCAGTAGTCGCTCCAAACTCGTGTCCTTGTGCTTGAATAGTTTCCCCAGTTGCATCACTAAGCTCTGTAGGGAAGGGACCAGAACCTACACGTGTACAATACGCTTTGAAGATTCCGTAGACATTTTTGATCTTGTTTGGCGCCACACCCAATCCTGTACACGCACCAGCACAAGTTGTGGTGGATGATGTAACGAACGGGTAGGTTCCAAAGTCAATATCCAATAAGGTACCCTGAGCTCCTTCAGCAAGAATGGTGCGTCCTTCGCGCATCGCACTATGCATGTAAGGCTCGCTGTCGATAATCTGTAGCGATCTCAAGTAGTCTACTGCCGCAAACCAGTTTTCTTCCAACTCTTCAAGGTTGTATTCAAACTCTGGGTAACCGCTGAGCAGTTGCTTGTGCTTGTTGACCAACGCATCGTATAATTCCTGGAAGTTCTCGAGCTGAATGTCACCAACACGAAGGCCGTTACGACCTGTTTTATCCATGTACGTTGGACCGATACCTTTGAGTGTAGACCCAATTTTTTTCTTGCCCTTCGCCGCTTCACTTGCTGCATCAAGCAAACGGTGTGAAGGAAGGATCAAGTGTGCTTTACGAGAAATTTTCAAACGTGAAAGTACATCAGGCTCTTGAGCGATCAGCTTGTCCAATTCACCTTTGAAGATGACTGGATCGATCACCACACCATTACCTACGATGTTTTCTACATTTTCGTGAAATACACCCGATGGGATGGTGTGTAAAACGTGCTTTTTACCTTCAAATTCTAAGGTGTGACCTGCATTCGGTCCGCCTTGAAAGCGCGCGATAATGTCATATTTCCTCGTCAATACATCGACGATTTTACCTTTTCCTTCATCTCCCCATTGGAGACCTAGAAGTACATCTACAGCCATATTACTTTTGGTTTAGGTCTTGTTTCTTTTTCGCGTAGAAGTATAGACTATGACTCTCTACTTCGACGTTAAAGACCTCTTCGATTGTTTTCTTGATATTTTCTATACGAGGATCGCAAAATTCAAAAACTTCACCTGTATCACTAAGGATGACGTGATCGTGTTGTTTGTTGAAGTACGACTTTTCGTAAAAACTCTGATTTTGCCCGAACTGGTGCTTGCGAATCAAACCACAGGTAAGTAGCAGCTCGATGGTATTGTATAAAGTAGCCCGGGAAACGCGATAGTTTTTCTCTTTCATGGTGAGGTACAAGGTCTCTACGTCGAAATGATCGTCGCTTTGGTAGACTTCACTGAGTATTGCAAAGCGCTCTGGAGTTTTACGCTGGTTGTTCTGCTCCAAATAGCGGCTGAATACTTGTTTTACCTGTTCTTGTGCCTCTTTCGTTGTGCTCATGTGAGAACTAAAGCGCTAAAATACGTCTATCTGTTGAATTTACCCACTCGATTCACGGTGCTTATTCCCTCTAGCGCCTTGATATTGTTAATAGTATCTGTGAGCGCCACTTTATCAGCGACTTCGATGGTTAATTGGCCTGTGAATAACCCGTCGTCCACCGAGAAAGAAATGGCTTTGATGTTAATATTCAGATCGCTGGAAACCACTTTGGTGACATCGTTCACAATACCCACTCGGTCCATGCCCTGGATTTCAATATTTACAGTGGAGGTGGAGGCCTTTTGATCGATCCATTTTGCCTTCATCACACGGTTGGCAAAACGGCTTTGTAACAGTACCGAATTCGGACAATCGTCACGGTGCACCTTTAGACCATCCGCTGTAGTTACAAATCCAAAAACGCGATCCCCGGCAACTGGGTTGCAGCACTTGGCCAAGGTATACTCTACATCTTGCTCGTCTGTACCAAATACAAGTTGGTGGTGCTCAGTGACTTCCTTAGGCTTGTTAAGTTTCGTTTTGGCATAACTACTCTTTACTATACGCTGCTTGAAGTAGTTAACTAGACCAGAAGTCTCCCGCGCATATTCGCGAAGCTTCTTATTATCAATCACCCCAAGACCTACTTTGAAGTACAATTCATCCGGATTTTTTAGCCCGAAATAATTGACCAATTTTTGAATGTTACTCGCCGTTGCCTTCAGCTTAATGACCTTGAGCTTACGCTCGAGAATCATGTGCCCCTGACCCGTGATGAGTTGCTTTTCTTGTTTTAGGGCTCTTTTTATACGTTGCTTGGCCTTACCCGTTTTCACAAAACTCAACCAGTCTTCCTTAGGCTCTTGCTTCATCGAAGTCAGTACCTCCACTTGATCCCCAGATTTAAGCGGAGAACTTAGCGGTACCAATTTCCCATTCACCTTCGTCCCCAAACATTGTGCCCCGACTTCACTGTGTATCTCAAAGGCAAAATCCAGCGCAGTAGCACCCTTCGGTAGGGCCACCATCTTTCCCTTTGGAGTAAAGACAAAGATTTCTGAAGCAAAGAGGTTCATTTTGAAGTTCTCTATGAAATCCTCGCTGTCGTTATCCGGGTCGTCTAAGAACTCACGAATGCGCTGAAGCCAGGTGTCCAAGGTATTCGAGCCCGAACTATCTTCTTTGTACTTCCAGTGCGCGGCGAACCCATTTTCCGCAATGTCATCCATACGACGTGTACGAATCTGCACTTCCACCCAGTGGCCTTCAGGTCCCATAACCGTAGTGTGCAAACTTTCATAGCCATTACTCTTTGGAGAAGAAATCCAGTCTCTTAAGCGAAGTGGATTCGGGCTAAAGTTTTGTGTTACCAGGGAATAGGCCTTCCAGCATTCCGCCTTTTCCATATCCAATTCAGAATCCAAAATGATCCGAATCGCGTATTTATCGTACACCTCATCAAAACCCACCTTCTGGTTCCGCATCTTTCGACGAATCGAGAAAATACTCTTTGTACGTTTCTTAATGTCAAAAGATAGACCGGCCTTTTCGAGATCGTGTCCAACGGTAGCCGTGAATTTATTGAGGTAGGTGATGTCACCGAGCTTCAGCTGCTCCATACGATCCGCAATCTCATGGTACATGTCAGGCTCGGTATAGCGCAGTGAAGTGTCTTCTAACTCCGTTTTGATTCTGTACAACCCTAATCGATGGGCGAGGGGCGCGTAGATAAAAAGGGTCTCTGATGCCTTCGTCAACTGCTTGTGCGACGGCATGCCGTGCATGGTACGCATGTTGTGCAAGCGATCCGCTAGTTTGATCAATATCACTCGTACATCGTCGGAAATGGTCAAAAGCATCTTGCGATAGTTCTCAAGTTGCATGCTACTTTCCATACTCACTACACCGGAGATCTTTGTCAATCCATCGATCAGACGCGCAATGTGCACGTTGAACATGGATTCGATGTCATCTAGCGTGTACTCTGAATCTTCAACGACATCGTGCATCAAGGCAGTAGCAATACTTGTAGGCCCCAAACCAATCTCAGTCGCCACAATCTGAGCAACCTCGATGGGATGAGTAATGTATGGCTCACCGGTCTTTCGTCGCACGCCTTTGTGTGCGTCTTTCGCAATGTTGAACGCCTTTGTAATCAGCGCTTTATCGGCCTTTTCGGTTTTGTACTCGATGCTGTTTAACAAGTCCTGAAAGGCACCGTCAACAAGCTTTTGATCTTTTAATTCTTGGTCGGTCATGGGCGATGCTCTTAATCGATCAAAAAGATGGCAGGACGTTTATGAATGTCCGGGAAATTCCCAATCCAATTCGATATCGTCTTCGTTTGTATAAATTCAGTCTCCAAACTGATATCGCTAGCAATACACAGCTTCGTCTCTGGATGCAGCACCTTGATCAATTCTTCCAGCAACTTGCCATTGCGGTACGGCGTTTCCATAAAAATCTGAGTGATGCCGTCGCGAATCTCCTTTTGCATGATTTGAAACGTACGCTTGCGTATGTTCCCATCAAACGGCAAATACCCACGGAAGGTGAATTGCTGGCCATTAAACCCACTCGCCATAAGAGCAAGTAGAATAGAGGAGGGCCCCACACATGGTTTTACAGCAATCCCTTTTCTATGCGCAATGCTTACAATTTCCGCACCCGGATCTGCCACACAAGGCACACCTGCTTCGGAAATCACGCCTGCATCTTGACCAGATTCGACAGGCTTCAAAAATAACGGCAAGTCCAGTGGGTCGGTTTGCTTGTCGATAATCTCCATAGTGATTTCACGCTGATTTTTCTCAGGGAGTAATCTTTTGATATACGCCCTTGCCGTGCGCTCGTTTTCGACAATAAAATACGTCAACTCGTCGATCTTGGCTATGACGTCTGCAGGCAAGATTTCAGAGAAATTATCCTCACCTAAGGTATTTGGGAGTAAGTATATGGTTCCACTCATGCGTTGTGTTGTAAAAATGTTGTGATGCTCTCTTTTAGCATTTGATAGACCTGCTCGAATCCTTCGTCTCCACCGGTGTATGGATCGGGTACTTGTAGATTCTGCTCCGGGTAAGCCTCGTTCATAATCAAACGAATCTTTGCCTTTGCTTGATCGTTTGGAGCGAGCTGCATTAGATGACTGTGGTTCGAGCTGTCCATGGCAAAGATGACGTCAAATTCTTCGAAATCTGATACTACTACAGGTCTAGATCGTTGATGATCGATGTCCATTCCATGTGCTCGTGCGGTGATAATGCTGCGAGTGTCCGGACGTTCTCCTTTGTGCCAGCTAGAGGTGCCTGCAGAATCTATAACCCAATCTTTTGGGGCCAATTCTTCAAGAATACCATGCGCTAACGGGGACCTGCAAATGTTCCCTAAACAAACCATCAATACTTTCATAAATAAAAAAGAGTCAATACCCGAAGATACTGACTCTTTACCGCATTCGTTAGAAGAAATTAAGCGAGTGTAAGTCTCTTTTGTAAATCTTCAACGTAAGTTTTGAAACGCTTGTCGGTTTCTTTGAGGTTATTCACTGTTCTACAGGCGTGTAGCACTGTTGCGTGGTCTTTATTTCCACACTGCTGGCCGATAGAAGCAAGGCTGTTCTTGGTCAATTGTTTCGAGAAGTACATACTCAACTGGCGCGCTTGTACGATCTCACGTTTTCTTGTTTTGCTCTTGAGCATTTCAAGCGGCATATCGAAATAGTCACACACCACTTTCTGAATGAAATCAATACTGATCTCACGAGTTGTACTTTTGACAAATTTGTCCACCATGCTTTTCACAAGCTCCATGGTGATTTGCTTCTTGTTCAACGATGCTTGAGCGAGAATACTGATCAATGCACCTTCTAGCTCACGGATGTTTGAATTGATCGCTTGTGCAATGTACTCAACGATGTCTTGCTCGATCTCAATACCATCATTGTAGAGTTTCTTCATCAATATGGCTACACGCGTCTCAAGTCCTGGTTTTTGCAAATCGGCACTCAGTCCCCATTTAAAGCGGGAGAGTAGACGTTGCTCCATTCCCTGCAATTCTACCGGCGCACGGTCAGAAGAAAGAATGATCTGATTCCCGTTTTGGTGCAAGTGGTTAAAGATTTCGAAGAAGACATCTTGTGTTTTCTCCTTACCTGAGAAGCTTTGGACATCATCGATGATCAATACATCGATCATCTGGTAAAAGTGTACAAAGTCGTTTTTCGTATTATTTCGAATGCTGTCAATGAACTGCTGGGTGAACTTTTCAGCGCTTACATACAACACCGTCTTCTCCGGATAATTGTCTTTGATCTCGACACCAATCGCATGCGCAAGGTGCGTTTTACCTAAACCAACACCTCCATAGAGCATGAGTGGATTAAAGGATGTACCGCCAGGGTTGTTACTTACGGCAATACCTGCTGAACGCGCAAGACGGTTGCAATCCCCTTCGATGAAATTTTCGAACGTGTAATTTGGATTGAGTTGCGAGTCGATGTTCAGCTTTTGGAGGCCCGGAATCACAAACGGATTTTTAATGCCTTTCTCCGATCCGATCTTCATCGGCATGTTGACGCTTTGCGCAGGATGTTTTTTACGTCCTGAGCTCGGCAACTTCATGGTAGGAGGGGTGATGTTATCGTAGGTATTCTCAAGCACAATGCTGTATACCAATTTAGCCTCTTTTCCTAAAGGCTTGGTAATCGCCGCTTTGAGTAATGAAATATAATTCTCTTCAAGATATTCGTAAAAGAATTTAGAAGGTACTTGTACCGTTAATACGGAAGCCTGGAGTTTGATCGCTTTGATCGGTTCGAACCAAGTGGTATAAATCTGCTCGTCAACATTATCTTTGATAAACTCTAGAGACTGATTCCAAACTGAGCCAACGCTTACATCCATGGTCATTATATATTCATCCGCAGGGTGTTCAAGCCTACGTTTTGTAGTGTGTGTTATTCAAAAAATTCTGGGGTGAAGTAGGAGGGCGTGTATGTCTCTCTCAACAACAAGACAAATGTGTTGATAAATTACTTGTGAAAAAAATTTTTCTGCCCTTGTGTTAATAAAAAGTTTTTTTAAAGAGTATTGTAACTACCTGAAAATCAGCGTAGAGATTAAACCACCAAATATTTTTAGTATCAGTTACTCAATATCTGCACCTGTGTTGAAAAATGTGCAGGTTTTGAGCGGGTTAACCGCGATCAGCAGGTAAACTTCATGTTAAATTGAACGCTTATGAAGGACTTTTTAATTCTAGATCGACACGCACTCCGACCAAGATATTCTGAAACAGATCAGATGGGAGTGGTGTATTATGGAAACTATGCGACCTATTTTGAAGTAGGTCGTGTGGAGTTGATGCGAAAAATAGGATTGAGCTACGCCACAATGGAAGCTTCAGGAACGATGCTGCCGGTGGTACATATGTCCATAGATTTTAAGAAAGGCGCGCGCTATGACGAGGAAATCACGCTTGAAACTCAGATTCAGGAGCTTCCGACTAGAAAGATATCATTTTACCACCACCTGAAAAATGCTGCTGGGCGAACCTTGGTTACTGGCACCGTGGTACTCGTATTCGTTGACGCTCAGACCTTCAAGCCTAAATATTGTCCCGAGGACCTCAAAGAGCTGCTTGTTAAAGCTTCCGAAGCACAGTAATATCGCCAAGATCGGAAGTAGCGCGAAGGACGAAAGGTATCTCTTGCTTAAGGATCATTGTACCCGTTACGTTTTCTGATTGCCAAAGCAGTTGCCCATTAAAGGTGTAGGCACAAACTTGGTAGGATTGATGCTTAGGTAAAACAAGTAGGTTGTATTCTCCGTCGTAGCGCAATTCAGGTCGTTGCAATGAACGAGCATATTCCTGTTCACTTTGCTGCTGTAAAATGTTTCGTGGTGCTCCAAAGGCGCTGTAAATAGCCGACTGATGCATTCCACCTGTGATCAGACTGTCTGCAGCGAGATACTCTTGCGCTATTGCTCTGAAGCTGTCAAATGGCAAAATGGTGTAAAGCGACTCCAAAACGATCTGGTCTGCAACGCTGTCCGTCACCGTAGCGTCATTAGAGAAGTCGAGCATTGCACTTACAATGAGATCGGTGTGTTGATAGATTCCACTAAAGAAAATAGTATTGTAATCTTTCACACCATCGTGCACTAAGCTTCTGCCTGACCAAAACACATTGTTCCCGTCCCAATCAAAAACACGTGTACTGGTTACGCCCTGAAGACGACCGTAACGTTCCGCGAAATAATCGCCTAAGGCTTCGTCATAGGTGGCACGCTGGGTGCCAGAATTGCTATTGGGTGCAGCTGCGTGAGAAATGGCATGTCCCAGTTCGTGGATGATCACATCAGCATCTTCAGCATCGTCCACACCGCCTTCGCCGAAGTAGAGTCGTGGGGTAGGAAAACCCCAGTTAAAAAGACTGTTGTCTTGGCCATTCAAGGCTTGCGGGTCCACATGAATGGCGTAGTTCATCAAACTGTCGTAGCCTAAATGCTGTAGATATTCATTTTGAGAGGTGATGTGGTACATGCACATGACTTGCTCGAAAGCGGGAGGTGTGCGCCCACCGGTCCATTCGCTAGGATCCGTACTGATAGAAGTGTAAGGAGCGTCAAAATCTAGTATTTTAACGAAGTCATTTTCTAATCGTAGGGTATCGTTTACGGAGGTCACCTTTAGGGTTACATCTACAGCAAGACTGTCTAATACAGCGCCGTTTTGGTCGTTTTGATCGACGTAAATGCCTCCGTAGGAAAATTGGTTAGGAGTAAGAGGGTCAGGATTAAAAACCCGACCAGCCACGGAAGTATCGGCAGAGGTTGAGTGAACATTAAGATCTAATGTCCAGCTATTTATGTCATTCGAGAGCACCACGTAATGCTCATGATTTTGAAGGATCGTATCGGCTGCGACATTATGCCATTGCTCGCCATTGAAAAACAAATAAGGTCCGTTAGGCTGCTTTGGAAGGGACGAAATCTCCTGTTCAGTAAGGCTGTGACGTTCGCGGATGAAAGCGCCGTTTGAAGCCCGCACGGCAATGTGCTGGTGCTGGAGTATAGGAATATTCCGGTACGTATACGTAGAGCGAACATAGGTTGCATGCGGTGAAGTGCGCAAACTGTGTGGTACAAGCTCAAGATCAATAGCCGTTTGAGCAGTACTAAAAATACTATAGAGCGCTAACGCGAAGGAGATGATTCTTTTCAAAATGCTGCAGGGTTTCTTCCAATTTACTTTTTTCCACTCGAACCACATAACGCAATCGAGCCTCTTGTATTCTTTCTAGGGTAGTCAAGTTCAATTCTCTCGAGACACGTTCCACAAACGAGAGCTCGCTGTAGTCAAAATGAAGGGCAATATCCCGGGTAATGACCTCCGTAACTAACGTATTCGAATGTATCGCTTCTTTTGCTGCTCCGCCGTACGCGCTGATCAGCCCTGGAACGCCCAGCTTGATGCCGCCGAAATAGCGCACTACCACGCAGGCCACATTTACAAGCTCTGCGCTTTGAAGAGCTCTCAGTATAGGGGCTCCAGCAGTATTTGCCGGCTCGCCATCGTCATTTGAGCGCTCATAAATCTCTTCGGGATCGATCCGAAAGGCCCAGCAATAGTGACGTGCATTGGGTTCATTGGCTTTGACGAGTTCTAGTTGTGCACGGAAACTCTCCTCGCTTTTACACGGAAGCAAATAGGCGTTAAACTTACTGCCCTTGTCCTTGTACATTCCCAGCGAGGGTTCGGTGATGGACGTGAACTTATCGTCTGACATCCCAAAGATCTTCTAGGGTTTCAAACGTAGTGTGTGCACTCTCGGTGTCACTAGGTAAGGAAGGAGCCGCAATACCCTCACCGATAACTTTATCAAGACTGGTGTAGGTCCAAACCGCATCATACCGCCCAATATCGATAAAAGATTGAATGACATTCCCGCCGCCTTCGACTAGAACATGTCCTATACCAAGTTCCAAAAGGGCCGGTAAATACGCATCTATTTCTTTTGGATCAGCAATAATGGTCTCCAAACCTTCGACTTGTGATTCTGCAATGACTATCTGCGGTGTATTCAGGCAGGCGGCGTTTTCAGCGGTAACGGGATATTGAGTAGACTGAAGAACGATAGGTCGAGGCGATCTCCCTGACCAATTCCTAGTACTCAACGAAGGCCTATCGTAGACTAAGGTCTTGGCACTTATCAAGATGCCGTCCACAGTCGCACGAAGGCGATGAGAAGCAAGAGCCGCTAATGGACCCGACAGTGCCGCTGGTGAGTCGGAAACGGCGCGCTTGCTATCGATACATCCATCAGTACTCTGCGCCCATTTTAAGGTGATCATGGGACGGTTTAGGGCAAAATTGGTCCAAAAACTTTGATGTGCTTTTTCAAAAAGCTCCGGCTGATCAGAGAATTCCACCATAACACCATGAGATTTCAGATGTGCAATGCCTTTACCATCGACCTTTTTATGCGGATCTCTACAGCCGATCACCACACGTGGAATACCATGAGCGGTGATGAGCTCGCAGCAGGGAGGTGTTTTACCGTGATGCGCGCAGGGCTCCAGGGTACAATACAGCGTAGATTGGCGCAATAATTCTCGGTTTTTCACCGAACGAATGGCCAATACTTCTGCGTGCGGCCCGCCGTATTCGTGGTGGTAGCCTTCACCTATAATCTTACCGTCACTGACGATCACAGCACCCACGGAAGGGTTGAGCTGTGTGCGCCCTTTGCCATAACTGGCCAATTGTAAGCAACGTGTGAGAAACTTAGCGTGATCCATACCACAAAGGTAGTCGCCTAATGCCTAAATTCACTTTTGAATGGAAAGTTTAGCAACATACCAGCAAAGGGCTGTTAACGCCTTGACTCCGAGCTATGGAGCGCGTGAGAGCCAAAACATCGTTCGCTTCTGGTTGAAAGTGCGCGGCGGCTTTTCGCGCATGGACCTCGTCCTTCGCGGAACTGAAGAGGTTGAGCTGGACTGGTTTGACGCAGATTTGGAACGATTGATCGCGCTAGAGCCCGTTCATTACGTAGTGGGTTGTGCCTACTTCATGGAACAGCTGCTAGAGGTAAACGCCACTACGCTGGTTCCAAGGCCTGAAACAGAGGAACTGGTACGCGGAATGGTCGACTATATTTCAGATGCTCCGGTACGCACCCTCGTCGATGTTGGTACTGGGAGCGGATGTATCGCTCTGGGAATAAAGTTGTTGAGGAGTGCGTGGGAGGTCACAGGCATCGACGTGCAAGCGGGGGCGGTAGCCGTGGCAAAGCGCAATGCTGGTGCATGGGGTCTCGAAGTAGGTTTTAAGCAGCAGGATGTTCGATCCATGGACCGTCTTACGGAAGATGTGATCGTTAGTAACCCTCCGTACATCCCTAGAAGTGAAGGTGTTACGATGGATAAGCATGTAGTGGGCGAGGAGCCGGATGTGGCCTTGTTTGTTCCTGATGACCAACCTTTAGAGTACTATGAAATGATCCTTGAAAAAGGCACCAGGATGGCGCCAGAAAGGAGTCGGTATTTTGGCTTCGAAATTCATGAAGATTTTGGGCCGGAAATGGTGGAATTGGGCCATAGATATGGATTAAAAAATGTGGAACTTGTACCGGATTTACAGGGGAAGGATAGAATGATTTTCGGAAGATATGACGGATAAAGACAGAATTTTAGCGCTTCGAAAGGAGCTGCATGAACACAATCATCGCTACTACATTTTGGATGCGCCGATCCTTTCGGATTATGATTTTGACCAATTATTAAAAGAGCTCGAACTTCTCGAAGCACAACATCCTGAACTCTACGATGCGAACAGTCCCTCTCAGCGTGTTGGTGGGGGAGTCACTAAGAAATTTGACACCGTTACACACCAGTACCCGATGCTCTCGCTGAGCAATTCCTATTCGTTAGAGGAAATACAGGAGTGGATTGGTCGCGTTCATAAATTGGCCCCAGAGGCGAGCTATGTTTGTGAGCTGAAATACGACGGTGTTGCGATCGGCATCCAGTATAAAAACGGCCAGTTGCACCGAGCGGTTACCCGTGGAGATGGAACACAGGGGGACGACATCACCACCAACGTACGAACCATTCGGAGCATACCCTTAACGCTGGGAAAAGGAGCACCGGACGACTTTGAGATTCGAGGGGAGATTGTGATGCCGCATGCAGCCTTTGAACGCTTGAACCAGAGACGGTCAGCGGAAGGATTGGCTACGTTCGCAAACCCTAGAAATTGTGCTTCGGGTTCTTTGAAACTTCAAGACAGTAGCGAGGTAGCTTCTCGTGGGCTTGACGCGTATTTGTATTATGTATTGCCGGAAGGAAAATTGGCTCCTTCGCATAGTGAGGCCATCAAAGCAGCTGGAGACTTAGGTTTTAAGATTCCCAAAACAGAGGACAGATTCATAGCCACTTGTCAAAATGCCGAAGAAATCATGGCGTTTATAGATCACTGGGATACTGCACGTGCCCAGTTACCTTTTGATATTGACGGCATTGTGATTAAAGTAGACAGTTACCGTGCCCAGCAAGATTTAGGGTTTACCGCAAAATCTCCCCGCTGGGCGACTGCCTTCAAATTTAAAGCAGAGCAGGTCAGCACGGTATTGGAAAAAGTTACCTATCAAGTAGGGCGCACCGGTGCCATCACCCCTGTCGCGAACCTTGCGCCGGTCTGGTTGGGCGGTACAACCGTTAAGCGCGCTTCGTTGCACAATGCGGACCAGATCGCTGCGCTCGACCTTTATGAAGGCGATCATGTGTATGTTGAAAAAGGAGGGGAGATCATCCCGAAAGTTGTGGGTGTAGACCTCAGTAAACGTAACGCCACGCAAGAACCGGTGCAGTACATCACCGAGTGCCCAGATTGTGGAAGTGATTTGCAGCGTAACGAAGGAGAAGCGCAGCATTATTGCCCTAACACGACGGCTTGTCCTACTCAGATCAGTGGACGATTAGAGCATTTTATTTCGCGCAAAGCGATGGACATCATGGGAATGGGGGCTGAAACCATCCAACTGTTGGTTGAAAAAGAATTGATCCGTGAACCTTCCGATCTGTATCGATTAACCTATGACGATCTAATCGCTTTAGAAGGCTTTAAAGACAAGAGTGTTTCCAACATCTTGGAAGGTATAGAACGGTCCAAAGGCATCCCATTTGAACGTGTGCTTTTTGCATTAGGAATTCGTCATGTAGGTGCAACCGTTGCCAAGAAACTTGCCAAACATTTCACTTCAATAGATGCTCTTATACTTGCTGATAAAGAGAAGATTACAGAAGTAGAAGGCATGGGTGATGTGATTGCTGAGGAGATGGTGGACTATCTCTCTAAACCAGAACATATAGGGATGCTTGAGCGCCTCGAATTGGCAGGTGTCCAACTAAAAATAGATGCATCTCAAATCGTAGCAACCAAAGAAAGTTCCATTACCGGTGCCAAAATTGTGGTCTCAGGGGTCTTCTCTAGGTATTCTAGGAATGAGCTAAAAGCACTTATTGAGGAATATGGCGCAAATAATGTGGGAAGTATCAGCGGCAAGACTACTTATGTCGTTGCAGGTGAAGGCATGGGTCCATCCAAGCTGGAGAAAGCCACTAAACTTGGTGTGACGATACTTTCGGAAGAGGAATTCTTAGAAAAAATTGGCTTGTGAAAAAGGTGATCGACTTTTACCACCGCAAGGGATTTCGAAACGCGAAACCTTCGACTTTAGGGAAAATCACGAGTGCACCTCAAATCACGCTCTTGTACGACGACGACCATCAAAAAAAGGCGGTTGAATCCCTGTTCAAACATGTCGTAGGAGTAACTACGGTGCAAGCCAAACGCTGTAAAGAGCTGCCGATCAATACCATGCAACTGCATACGAATGACTTTGATTTCAAAGGGTTTCCAAAGGCAACCGTACCAGAGGCAGTCGTCTCATGCAGCATCTTGATCAACCTTCGAAAGGACCACAGATTAGACTGGTACTGGTTCGGAAACTCGTACAATTATCGTGTAGATTTGCAAGGCGATTGTCCTTTAGCGGACATCACGATTAATGGACCCTATTCCTTAGCGGAAAAGCTAAAAACCTTAATAAACTACCTAGACAAACTCCAACATGACTGATTTTTCTCCTTACGGCGTAGGTGTCGCACTTGTCACTCCATTTCAACCCGACACTTCTGTAGATTTTGACGGATTAGGCCGTTTGATCGAACACTGTATCGAAGGCGGAGTAAACTATTTTGTGGTGAATGGGACTACTGCAGAGAATCCTACATTATCGTTAGAAGAGAAACAAGCCATTTTAAGTTTCGTGATCGAGAAAAACGCAGATCGTTTGCCTGTGGTTTTCGGGATCGGAGGAAACCATACAGCCGCTTTGTGTGAAGAGCTAGAAAGCTTTGATGTAGCTGGTGTTAGTGATACACAATGGTACAACGCAAATAATACTTTCCAAATTAATACAGTTGATGGTACCTCATTTAATTCTGTTAGCGTATCGTTAACTGCTTGATGATACTGTTCAAATGCCTCTTGCTTATCTTCTTTAGTAAATACTTTTGTT
>ENA-OUOG01002671-OUOG01002671.1-marine-metagenome-genome-assembly--contig:-NODE-2671-length-18046-cov-5.854138_pt1 | contig 18046 bp, 11 predicted proteins | sample MGYA00248635_ERZ508505 | MGnify/ENA primary metagenome ERZ508505 (study PRJEB26176, sample SAMN06267871) | marine metagenome | isolation source: Saanich Inlet, British Columbia, Canada | place: Pacific...
TGGTGGTTGCGCCGTTCTTCGACACGAGGATCTCGACAGTAACGCCCAGATCCTCGGAGGGGACGACAAGACTCGTACCATGTCCAAAACAAAAATGCCCTCTTGGAAGTGAGCAATCAGTCACAAGATATTTCACGCAAAAAGTGCGTATGGACAATGAGTTTAAAAAAATGACCCTTCCGAGGGTCGAACTCGGGACCTTCGCTTCCGGAGAGCGACGCGATATCCACTACGCCAAAGGGCCCTGACTGATTTCACGTACAGTTAGGAGTTGGCAATTTTTAGTGTAGCCGTGGTCTCACTGGCAAGCAGTGACTGGTGACGACGCGCGATTTTCGGTTCAATACATACCCAGAATTTTGCTACCGGTCAACCAAACTTTTGCCTTTCGAATTTATCGATTTCGAAACCGGGATATTTTTTCTTGAAAGGGCACTCGAAAGGCGTTCTCCGCGTTTTGAAAGGGAATCTCCCGCTTCGCTTTCCGCTGCTTCGTCAGCAGCACCTTCTCGAAGCCCCTCCTCCACACCGGGACGCGCGGTGCCGTGCACGCCCTTCGTGCGACCGAGCGGGTGGACCCACGCGCTCCTCACGTAACCGAGACCTTCCGCGCTTCTCGCGAGCGACACCGTAAACACCATGGAGCCGGAGGTGCGCGCGCTCGAACCCCGACTCCCGTCGATGCTCTTTTCTCGCCACCCGCTCGAGGGTCGCGAGTCACACTGAGCCTGACCCGACCCCTCCACCCCGCCGCCACGCCAGCCTTCGCCCGAGGAGATCATGCGGCAGCAGGAAGAGAAACTCAGGGCGAAGTACGGCGACCTGAAACCGAAGAAGAAGCTCATCCACAAGGTACGCGCGAGGAGCGAGCCGCGGAGACGAAAGAAAAAGACACCCAACCCACTGTCGCGAGGTTCATCGAATGTTGTTACTTCGCCGCGAACGCGCCGCGCGTTCTTCCCTCCCCGCGATCGTTCACGCTGACCTCCCGCGATCGCGTTTTGAAATCGCACGCGCGCGAACAGGATGTCAAATACTTCGACTCCGCGGATTACTCGCTGCAGCAGGTACGCGCGGTGTGCGCTGTCGCCGGTCGCGCCCGTCCGCGCGCAAACGCCGGTCGCGTCCGGTTTCTTTTTTCGCTCCCCACTCACCCGAACCGCTTTCCTCTTCGCGCGCGCAGCAAGACAAGGAGCACCACAGGGGCGAGGAGGACGTGCGCACGTTGCCCGTGAAGATGGGCAGCTCCCCGCCGAAGTCGAACATGTCCAAGTGATCGGCGTGCGCGCGTAGCCGAGCGCGCGCGCGAACCTCTTGTAAAAACACAAAAACACGTGACGTCGCTCGCTGTCTGCGAAGAAACTCGAAAAGTCGTCTCCGTTTGGTCATCACGCGCGGGCGAGAAAAAAGACGAGGTTTGGTCGATCGGGTGGTGTTCGCGTCGGTGACGGACGAGCGCTCGCGATCGCCTTGGATGACGTGAAAGTCGTTTCGTGAGATCACAAACTACGCGGCTCGACGCGCTTAGCTAATAAGCGTTCGTCTCCCGCGGCGCTAACATCCGGCTCGACAGTCACCCGAGGCGCGCGCGCCTCCCCCCAACTCAGACGCATCCATTAGATGCCGAGCTTGGTGCGGCGCCAGTGGCGACGCTTGGCGTTGTAACGGATGGTGTTACCGGTGCGCATGCGGATCCACTGGGGGATGGGGCGGTTCTGCTTCTGCTTCTTGCCCAGGATCTTCTTGGTCTTGAAGGTCTTTTGGGACGGCTGTTGGGCGAAACGCGAGGGGGGGCGAAGGTCAGAAAACCGCGGTGGGAAGGTGGGAAAAACACGCCAGACCCTAATACGCGTCGCGGACGGATGGGCGCGCGACCGCGGACGCGCGGCGTCGCGACCGGGGTACCGCCGGGCCATCTCGCGCGGTCGTCTCGGCGAGAATGCCCTCGACGCGACGGCACACCCGCTCGGGGTCCCCGGCGGCGGCCCCGCCGCGGCTTCCCGGCGGAAAACCCCGCGGCGAACGCGACATCCCGCGTTGCGGCCCCGCGGTGTGGACGCGCACGGAGATGCCGGGCCGCGCGTCGCGTCGACGCGCGCATCGCGACGCGCGCGTCGTCGCGTGTTCGGGCGAGTCGGCGTGGGGCGGGAGACGCACCATCTTGAAAGTGCCTTTGTGTGTCCTGCGTCTAACGCGCGGAGCAAAGAGGGATGGTGCGCGGCGACAGGCGATCCCTTAGAGCGAACCGAAAACACGAGTCGAGAGGGCTTGAACAAAAAACCGTATGCGGAGCAGTCAGCCGATGTGCGATACGCATGATACGTAGTCTGGAAAAACGTACAATTGCCGAAAAAAAACAAGTTGGCACTCGCTCGTTTTCCCAACGTCTCCTTCCCGAGTCCCCCCTCGCGTCTCCGCGCCCGCAGTCGACGTCGCGCCGCGGCACGTGTGACGCGCCGAGCGGCGCAGCGCGTTCCCGGCGCGCCCTCTTCGCGGGTCGTCCCTTCGGTCGAACGGAACTCCGAGGCACGCTTGGCTCTCGCGTCGGTGGCCGCGTCTCGGAACGCGTCGAACGAAAAAAAAGATGGCGTCCGGGTTCCAACCGCACGGCGCGGCCGGCGGGGCGCAGAGCGCGCCCGGCGGGGGCTTGGAGTTCATGAGCTTCGGATCTTCGAACTCCAACTACCCCAACTACTCGGCGTACGGAGGCGGGTCGGGCTCGAACGCGCCTCCCGGTTCGGGCGGAGGAGGTAACGGGTGGGGCGCGCAGGTTGGAGATCGGGGATCTGGCGCGTCCGGCGCCGGGTGGGGCGGCGGGTTCGGCGGCGCGATGGGTTTCGGCGATCCCGGGCCGAGTTTCAGCGGCGGCGTGGAGGATGAGCCTCCTCTTCTGGAGGAGCTCGGTATCGACCCCGGGCAGATCGTGCGCCGGACGGTGGCGATGCTGAACCCGATGAAACGCGCGCCCGCGGAAGCCGCCGGCGACGACGACGTCGCCGGCCCGCTGCTCTTCGCGCTTTTGATGGGCGCCGCGCACCTGATGCGCGGGCGGCTGCACTTCGGGTACATCCTGGGGTGGAGCTCCATGAGCACGTTCGCGATGTACTGGCTGATCAACCAGCTCGCGAACGACCAGAGGGGAGAGGGCCTGCAGCTGTACCGGTGCGGCTCCATCCTCGGGTACTGCATGCTTCCGGTGGTGTTGTTAGCCGCGCTGGCGGCGTTTCTTCCGGCGGGCGCCGCGACGTGGATCGTCGCCGCCGTCCTGGTGCTGTGGTGCGCGTCCAAAGCCACGACGCAGTTCATGCGGTCGCTGCCGCACAGCGAGGGGAAGAGGATGGTCGTGGCGTACCCGTGCGTGCTGGTGTACTCGCTCTTCGCGCTGCTCTCCGTGTATTGAGGAACGTAGACACGTCGCCATTCACATTCACGTCGCGTAAAAACGTCGACGCCTGTTCACGACTTTCGCGTCTTCTTCGCCTCCGAGACGAGAGCGCTCGCGAGAGAAACACTCCGCCACGCGCGCGCGCCGCCGGGATGGCGACCGCGTCGCTGCGGTGGGTCCGGCCGCCGGGCTCGGCGGTCCGGCGCGTCGCGTCCTCGGCGTGGCGGCCGCACGCCGCGTCGTCGTCGGAGCGGCCGCTGCGCCTGCATCCGGCCGAGAAGTTGCCCCCCCGCGTCGAGCACGTCGTGGCGGAGACGGGCGGGACGCTGCGCACGCTGTTGCCGCGGGTCATCCCGGGATCGCCTCGCGTGGACGAGACCGCCGTGCGGCAGCTCGTCGCGCTCGGCGCGGTGTACTACGCCGAGCGACCTCCGCCCAGGGACCTCGCGGGGGTCCCGCGCGCGCTTCGCCCGAAACGCGTGCGCGACCCCGACCAGGAGGTGCTGCCCGGGTCGTACTGCCGCGTGCACGTCCACCCGAAGCGCTTCCCGGCGGCGGACGCGGTGGACTGGCGCGCGCGCGTCGTCGCGCACGGCGAGGACTGGGTGGTGGTGGACAAGCCCCCGGGCGTCAGCGTCAATCCAACGGTGGACAACGCCGTGGAGTGCGCCGCCGCGCTCGTCGCGCGCGCGCTGCGCGACGCCGACGCCGGCGACGACGCCGACGCCGGCGCGCCGCCTGGCTGGACGGAGACCGACCCGCTGACGGTGGTGCACCGTCTGGACGTCGCGACGAGCGGCGTCGTGATGTTCGCGCGCGGCGGGGGCGCGTTCGCGAGCCGCTTCCACGAGGCGTTGCGGAAACGACGCGTGCGGAAGACGTACCGGTGCGTGTCGGAGTCGCCGCCCCCTTTGGGCGTGCTGGAGCACTGGACGAGGCAGGAGGCCAAGACGGGCGGATCGACGCCGCGGAGGCACGAGATGTTCCCCCTGCGTCCGGAGGACGCGCGCTGGTCGGGAGACGCGGAGGCGCTGGAGACTACCTTCTCGCGCGAGGGGTTCAAGCGGTGCGTGCTTCGCGTGACACGCGTCGATGCGCTGGCGCGCGACGACGCGGCGCCGGAGGTTGCGTTTAGAATGGACGGCGCCGACGTCTCCTCGACGCGTACGAAAGCGAACGATTTGTTCGAGTGCGAGGTGGAACTCGTGACCGGCCGCACGCACCAGATCCGCGCGCAGTTCGCGGCTGTGGGCGCGCCTCTGCTCGGAGACGTTCTGTACGGAGGTTCGAGCCTGCGGGTGGGAGGAGAGGCAAACGCGGGCTCGCACCAAATGCCGCGCGCGCTCGACGAGGACGACCGGTTGTGTCTGCAGAGCGCGGCGATGACGATTGACAAAGATCGAATCGATTCGACGACGCCGCCGCACGAGACGGACGGCCGAACGTTCGAGGCGGGGAAACCGTGGTGGAGACGATGACGATCGCTCTTTTGGTGATGCGTCGTCGACTTTTTGGGTGTTCGTTAGACTGGAATCGATAATACAGGGTCAACACAGTCGCCCGCGACAGAGAAGCGCTTCTCGTCTCATATGGGCGGCGTCACCAGAGCCTTCGTAAAAAAGAAACGCGCCTTGGCTCAGTTGTTCTTCTTGAACTCGGCCATGAAGTCCACGAGCGCCTGCACGCCCTCCATGGGCATGGCGTTGTAGATGGACGCGCGCGCGCCGCCCACGGAGCGGTGGCCCTTGAGCGACTCCAGGCCGGCGGCGTCCGCCTCCTTGAGGAACTTCTTCTCGAGGTCCTCGCCGCCGGAGAGCGTGAAGGGCACGTTCATGAGCGAGCGGTACTTTTCGTCGACGGGCGAGACGTAGTACCCGTCGGAGCCGTCGATGGCGTCGTACAACATCTTCGCCTTCTCGATGTTCATCTTCTCCACCGCCTCGAGGCCGCCCATCTTGAGCAGCTTCTTGAACACCAGCCCGGAGGCGTACATGGTGTAGCACGGGGGGGTGTTGTACATGGAGTCGTTGTCCGCCATGAGCTGGTAGTCGAACATCGTCGGGCACGCGGGGTTGACGGCGCCAATGAGGTCGTCGCGCACGATGACGATGGCCATGCCGGCGGGCCCGATGTTCTTCTGCACGCCACCGTAGATCACGCCGTACTTCTTGACGTCGATGGGCTTGGACAGGTAGTTGGAGGACATGTCCGCCACGAGGGGCACGTCGCCGGTGTCGGGCACGTCCTTGAACTCGACGCCGCCGATGGTCTCGTTGGAGCAGATGTGCACAAACTTGGCGCCGGGAGTGAGCTTCCACTCGGAGACGTCGGGGATGGTGGAGAAGTTGGAGTCCTTGGACGTCGCCGCGACGTTGGTCTCCATGTACTTGCCCGCCTCCGCAAGCGCCTTCTTGCCCCACGCGCCGGTCACGATGAAGTCGGCGACGCCACCCTCGGGGGCGAGGTTCATCGGGATCGCCGCGAACTGAGAGGACGCGCCGCCCTGCAGGAAAAGAACCTTGTAGTTGTCGGGGATGCCGACGAGCTCGCGCAGGTCCGCCTCAGCCTCGGCCGCGATCTTCATGAAGTCCTTGCCGCGGTGGGACATCTCCATCACGGACATGCCGGTGCCCCTGTTCAGAGTCGGGAGGAAGAGCGGGGCGTCAGCGGCGAGGACGCGTCTCGGACGCGCGCGAATAAATATCCACCGCCGCGGGAGGTGCGAAAACGCGCGGATCGGGGTGCGAGCGCGCGCGCGGGACGCGACGGGCGCGCGGTTCGACGGGCTCGATCGGACGAGAGCGAAAGCACTTCGCGCGTGTCGTGCGTCGAAAGGCTGGGAAGACGCACTTGTAGTTGACGAGGTCCTCCTTCATCTCCTCCAGCACGTCGAGGGGAAGGCACGCGGGGCCGGCGGAGAAGTTGAACTTGCGTTCGGTCGCGGCGGCGCGGACGACGACGTTGGCGCGCGCGGGGCGGGCAGCCACGGACGCCTTGCGGGCGGCCACCTTGCGGCCGGCGACGGCGCGGGAGCCGAGGGTCACGGCGTTCATGTTCGCGAGAGCAGCCATGTTGATTGGTGTGCTGAGGGTTGTGGCGGCGACGGTTGCGATCGGCGATCGGTCAGCCAAAAAGCGCCGCAGCAGACTAGCAGCTGATCTCCGAAGCGGCAGAGACGCACACTGCACAGGCGAGAGGATGCCAGCCGCGACTCAAGAAACGACGGTTTTCCGGCCTCGAATGCTTTTTCGGTTGGTTTTCGGCATTTTTGCCGACCTAGTGCGAAACGTTGCGAAGCGCGCGACTTCTCGCGCTGGCCGCGCAGTGTTCGGCGCGCGTGACGGCGGCACGCGACGTCGCGCGGCGACCGCGGCGGTCCGCGCGGCCAGGGGAAGACATGTCGGCGGCGGCCGCCGCCGCGGCGGCGGGTGTGCCTCCCGGTGTGCACTCCGTCTGGGTCATCAACAAGTCGGGCGGTCTGGTGTACCAGAAGAACTACGCGGACGTGCCCGGCATCGACACGAACGAGACGTTACGTCTGGCGTCCATATGGCACTCGCTGCACGCCATCAGCGCGCAGCTCTCTCCCGTGGAGGGGTGCACCGGCATCGAACTCCTGGAGACGGAGCACTTCGATCTGCGGTGTATCCAGACGGCGACGGGCACCAAGTTTTTCGTCACCGCCTCCCCGAGGACCATCGGCCTCGACCAGCTCCTGCGTACCGTGTACGACCTGTACGGCGATTACGTCATGAAGAACCCGTTCTACGAGCTGGAGATGCCCATCCGGTGCGAGCTGTTCGACCAGAACCTGGCGTACGCCGTGCGGGCGCTGAACAACGCGTTCGGGTACTGACAAGACGCGAAAACAAAACGCGAAAACGGAAACGTCGAGGCGAGCGCGGCGGAGACGACGGCGAGTCGCCGCCGAGAGACGGACGCGCTTACGGGGGCGACGGAGACGCGAGCGAGAGACGACGAGCGAACGGCGCGAACGGCGCGTGTAGCGTTAGCGGTGTGACGTGTGAGACGCTAATAAAGAGAAACGTTCACGACTCAGACGTGTCATGACAAAACGATCCGATCTCGGCGGACGACGCGACCTAGTCGACGTCGACTTCGAGCGAGCGCATCTTCACTCATCAGTACCCTCCGGGCGCGACGTCGAAGCCCGAGCCGAACCCGGAGGCGTCGACGGGCGCGGCGGCGGCATCCCAGCCCGAGGGCGCGGGCGCATCGTTCCACTGGCCCGCGACGGGCACGGCGCCGCCGAAGCCGCCCATGGCGGGGGGCGCGCCCATGGACTCGTCCCACGGCTCCGCGGCGGCGCCCGGCGCCGCGCCAAACCCTCCAGTCGCGTCGTACCCGGCGCTCTCGGCGCCGGGAATCGCCGCCGCCTCAGCCTCGGCGGGCTTGTCCTCCAGCTCCTCGGGGTCGCGGTAGAAGAAGAGGTCCACCATGACGTCCCAGGGGTTGGACGCGGAGATGGTACCGCGCATCTGCAGCACCATGCGCGCGAGGATGTAGTACAGGCAGCCGATGGAGTGCTTCGCCTTGTTGTTGGCGGGGATGGCGACGTCCACCAGCTTGAGGGGGGAGTCGGTGTCGCAGAACGCGATCGTGGGCAGGTTCACGTACGCCGTCTCGGAGATGGGCTGGTGGTCCGTGCGGGGATCGGTCAGCACCAGCACGCGGGGCTCGTGGAAGCCTTCCTGGATCTGGTTCGTGTAGGTACCGGGGGTGTGGCGGCCGGCGATAGCCTTGGCGCCGGTGTACTGCGCGAACTTGAGCACCGCGCGCTGGCCGTAGGGGCGCGCGGACTGGCACACCACGTCGGCGGGGTTCTCGATGGCGACGAGCATGCGCGCGGCGAGCATCAGCTTGTCCCAGGTCTTGCCCAGGTTGATGATGTAGATGCCGTCCGCGCGGCGCTTGTGAACGTAGCGCTCCATCTGGAAATCGCAGTTCTTGGTGCCGAGGTGGCACCCGGCGGCGAGCATCATCTGGATGTCCGCCTCGCGCTGAGACATTTGGCCGGCCATGTTTGTCTGTCGGACGAAAGGGGGGGAAGGAACGTGGGAGACGTGGACGGGTCAGCGGCGCGAACGCGAGGGAGCGAAAGAAACCCCGATGGCCCATCGGAGGCGCGCGTGTTTTTCGCCGGAAACGCTCCGGGCGCGAGCCGCGGGAGGACGACGCGAGACGCGCGGCGCGCCGCGCGCGACGCGAGCGCGTCCGGAGGCGGTCGACGATGTCGATCGCGCCGAGCGACGGGCGCGTCCCGCGCGACGCGTCCAGGGGGAGCCTCGCCATCATCCTCCTTCGGTGAAAAACCCTAACGCGAGCTCGCGCGCTGAAAACGACCGCATCGCGGCCGTCGACAGGCGAGCGGTCGCGCGGCGAGCGCCGCGTGCGCGACGCGCGTGGCGTAGACGATGCATGGCGCGGTTAGGGATGGTTGTGTACGCACCGGTGTCGTAACCACAGCGCCGTGCGGTAGAGAAAGGGCTCGCAGGCGTCGCCGGCGACGCTCTTCACGATCGGTTTTTTCGCGAACCTCCCGTCGGGGTTTGGCATTTTCCACACACGCGGGTGTTGTGGGCAACACCCGCGTGTGCGAGACCGCTCGCGCGACAAAAACGAGTCGACGTTTCGTCATCACGCGACTCCGGAAACTTCGGGCGCAGCGAACACGTCACGATTACCGTACCCGCCTCTCACACCAGGCGGCACCCGTCGATGTTCGCGGCGCTCTCCCGGCGCCCGCCTCCCCTCGCCGCTCGCCCCGCGCAGCGCGTCTCCCGCGCCCGCTCCGCGCCCTTCGCCTCCGCCGCCTCCGCTCCCCCCGGCGATTCCGGCACGATGGCTGGCAAAAAGTGCAAGGAAATCAGAGAGATCCTCAAGGCGCCGCCCCGGCACTGGGTCGGGAACGGGTTCCACGTCTTCCCCGTGTTCCACAACCGCGCGTTCACCAAGGAGCTCTCGCCGTGGCTGATGTTCGACTACGCCGCGCCGAAGGAGTTCTCGCCGTCGTACGAGCGCCGGGGGGTGGGGCAGCACCCGCACCGGGGATTCGAGACCATCACCATCGCGTTCAACGGCGAGGTGGAGCACGGCGACTCGGTGGGGAACAGGGATGTCATCGGACCCGGGGACGTGCAGTGGATGACCGCCGCGCGCGGGATCATCCACGAGGAGTTCCACAGCACGGACTTCCAGCAGACGGGCGGCGTGTTCGAGATGTGCCAGCTCTGGCTGAATCTCCCCGCCAAGCACAAGATGGACCCGCCCAAGTACCAGCCCATCCTCGCCAAGGACATCCCGATCGCGCCGCTCGCGCCCACCAGGGAGGCGGACAACGAGAAGCTGAAGGCGGGCGAGAACTCCATCCGCGTCATCGCCGGGGACGAGGCGACGTACGGCGTGAAAGGCGCCGCGACGACGCACACGCCCGTGGAGCTCCTCGACATCCGAATCGCGGCGAAAGACGTGTCCTTCGACGTGCCCGTGCCCGAGGGCCACAACACCATCGTGTTCGTGCGCCGCGGCGCGATCACGGTCGGCGAGGAGGCGAAGCCCGTGAACCCGCAGGGCGTCGCGCTGATGCACCTGGGAGGGGACGTGCTGCGCCTCTCCGCGACGGAGGCCAACACGGAGGTGCTCCTGCTGGCGGGCGAGCCCATCGACGAGCCCATCGCCGCGCGCGGGCCGTTTGTCATGAACACGCACGAGGAGATCATGCAGGCGAACAAGGACTTCATGAACGGACTCATGGGGCGGTGAGACGCGATGTGTGCGTGTGCGCGTAGTACGGCGGCGCGTGTCTGATGAATGCGATCGAATATGTGCGTATGCGCGATTTCGCCCGAAAAACGTACGTCGTTTCGTTTACGCGCATAAGGTACGTCTCTTCACAACCCGATCTTCGCGCCCCACAGGCTGCGCAGCAGGTCGGCGTCCAGCGCGGGGGCCTGCGCCGCGGGCAATGAACCAGCGCCTCCGTTCTTGACGGCCTCGAGCCGGTCCTGCGCGTCCGCCTGCTGTATGAGCGCGTCGTACTCGTCCCCCCCCCCGCTCAGCAGCCCCCCCGGCGACGTGAGCGACACGAGCACGGCGTAGGAGATTATGGCGCTCGGCAACACGACCGCGGTGATGAGTAAAGTGGTGATCGTCTTGACGAACTCGTCTTTGCCCGAGATCACGGTGGTGTCGTCCCCGACCTGTTTCCGGAAGTACTGCCACTCCAACTCCAAAAGCACGTCGAAGAACCATCTAAGCGCGGTGACGCCCGGCGGTTTCAGCGCGTTGTAAAACACGGTGGTGGCGAATTCGTCCCTCGCCGCGACTTCGTCCTCTTCTTCCTTCTCGTCGTTTAACGTTCCGTCCGCCTCGTCCGAACTCGACCAGCTCTCCGAAGCACCGGGCAGGTACTCGCCCTTCTCCACGATGCGGTCCGAGTGCATCACCACCTTGCCCTCGCGGTTCACGCGCACGGTGGTGATGCCGCGCACGTCGTACTCGCGGTCGCCGGAGTATGTGCGATCGGCGCCCTCCACCTCCGCGCGCAGCCGCGCGAGCTCCGTCGGGTCGTACTCGGGGAAGTTCTCCTCGATGAACGTCACCATCGCCGCGTCCGCGTTGAACGCGCCGTCCCACTCCGCGCGCCACCGCACCAAAAGCACGCCCGGCTCGGGGCAAAACGCGCGCTCGGCGTCGTACGTGAAGCTCTGCAGGTTGCGCTTCACCAGGGGCTTCCACTCGCGCATGAGCTCGTCGTACGCCCTCTTCCCGCGCGCCTCGTGCACCTGCGACGTGTACACCACGTCTTCGTCCACCAGCGACGGGTCGACGTCGAACAACGCGCGGCTGAGCTTCTCCCGAAGCGCGTTGGTCGTGCGGAGCTGCGCGCTCAAGCCCGTCTGCTCGGACTCGGCGTCCCACGTCGCGTTGGGCTCGTCATCGGCCGAGGCGACCCGAACGAGACGCGGCCGGGGGGCGGGCCGGGAAAGCGCGCCGGTTCCGAAGCCGCCGCGAGCGCGTCGGGGACGCGGCGCGCCCGGCGCGATCGCGCGAGGCGCCACCACGAGGTGGTGCATCGCCGGCGGCATCCTCAGCGCGTCGGGCCTGCTGAACGCCAGCTAACGCGGCGATACCGGGATCTGCGCTCCGATCGAAACACAACCGACCACCTTCCCTGCGCCACGGAAGCCACCCGCGGACCACGCACGCGCGGAGAGATGCGTCGCCGCGAACGCGCGCCTTTCTCCGCGATCCACGCCGGTTCGACCGACGCGCGGATCCTACTGAAGCGCGCGGTCGCTCGGGTCGAAGCACGCTTCGTCAGCTTTCTCGAACAGTCGTTCGCGATAACCGCAGCACAGTCAGCGACACGCGCTGGCTCGCGGCTGCGCACACGAGTGTGAGGAAGATGCGTTTTCGGCGACGCGGCGCGGTCTCGGCGGCGCCGCGGACGAACCGCGCGTCTAACGGTCCATCCGGGGGATGACACGAATCGATACGAATACGATGCGCGCGTGCGCGTCACAACCACCTACGCGTCTCTCAGAGCTTGCTTCTTTCGGTCGCGCGCGCGACCGAAACGTACGCTCCCCTCTCTCGCCGACCGCCGCGGTTCTCTCTCGAGCCATCTGCCGTCTTGGCTCGCGCGGAGCGGAAGCTTTGTCACTTGGGCGTGGGCAAGATGGGCGTGAAGTTCTCCGGCACCGACCACTTGTCCTTGGGCAGGTACTGGTACACCCCCGCGGCCATGTGCGAGCGCCGCCGCGAAGGGTGGTTCATGTAATCCTCGTACGCCTGCTTCGTCTCCCACTCCTGCGTGAATGAAAACTCGCCCTCGTTCGGACCGCTGGTAAGCGCGCTCGACGTGTACCCCGGGAGCGTCTTCATGAGCTTCTCGCGCTTCTCGATCTCGCTCACCAAACGCTGCACCACCGCGGGGTCCTTGTCAGGCACGACGAAGCGGTTCGTGGCGACGTAAGGCACGCCGTCGACGCCGGGCTTGGGGCCCGCGCGCGTCGTCACAGAGCCGCGGCGCGCAACCTGCGTGGATTTTTACGGCGATTCGGAGGGAACGCGGGGCGAGGGAACGCGGGGACGAGGGGGTCAGCGCCGCGGAGGGATCGCGATCGGGGCGGGGGAAGGACGAAGGCGCGGCGTGGACGCTTCCTGCCGCGACGCGACGCGAGGGCGGAGAGAGGCCCGAGGGATAGCCAGGGGACGGGCGTCTCCGGTGGATGGCAAAAAGTGCGCCCCGCCCGGTAGGGATTGGGCCGCGATTGCGCGACCGCGACGGACGGAAACCGGGAGGGGTCCGGCGTGATCGGGGACGCACCCTGGCCTTGCGCGCGACGGGCGCGGCGGCGAACGTCGGCGAGACGAAAGACGCGGCGGACATCCTTGCTCAAGCGGTGCGTGGAGCGCCTCGAGAGATGGCGCGTGGTGGAAGGGTCTCGTCCTTCATCTTCGTCAATCACGTTCGACCAAAGGCCGAGACGATTTTCTCGGCGGTTCGGTGCCAAACTCGGCCTCGATCGATCGATCGATCGACGATTCGGCGGTACTTTTTACAGACTCCGTGCCCGTACGTTTCGGCGATTTTCGGGCGCTTGCCAGCGAACACGCAATGAGTGGCGGGGAAGCCGCCTGCGCGCGGTTTGCCGTTGAGCCTTCCTGGTTTTTTAAACCGTGCTCGCCGACGCCCGGGCGCCGTGAGTGGCTAAGCCCACCTGCAAGACGTTGGCAGGATTGAGAAATTTGGCGACCGAGACGGCGCGCGATCGTGGGTCGGTATTGCGCACGGCGCTCCAACGAGCGGAGCGCGTGTTCGAAAGGGACACCCGCATCTGTGGGCACGCGGTCAGGCGCCGGTTCGGGGAGCTGACCTGCGCGGTGGTCCCGCCCCCACCTGCGATCGGAGCGGAGCCTCGGACCGTCGCTTGAGAGGTGCGCATTTCTTCATCCGTTTTCAAACGACGCTACAGGCGTCGAACGGCGGCGGCGACGAGGCGCGCGGGCGCGTCTCGAGCGGCCACGAGCGCGCTCCGGAGCCTGCGGCCGTCCGGATCGAAGATCGCGAGACGCTTCGCGGTCGCGCGGCTCCACGCCGGGCTCGCCTCGGACGATCGCGCGCGTGTCGACCGACGTAAACACATCAGATTTCGGCTCGATTTCGAACGCGCGCGTCGACGGACGTCGCGCACCGTCGCGACGCGGAGACGCCGGACGCGCGAGTCCTTCGCGTCGAACTCCACGCTTCACGGCTCTGCGGGTGCGCGTTCCTGACCTCCCGTCCCCCGCGTTCCCCCGCTCTCTCCCGCAGGCGCCGAGCCTCCGGTGCCATGGCCATGCCGATGGCGTCGGCGTGGACACCCTTCCGGCCGAGGCTGGGCGTCCGGCGCGTCCGCGCGGCGGACCCGAAGGCCAATTCGGCGGGCGCCGCGCCGCGCCCGGACAGAGGTCTCGGCGCGAGTCTGCGCCGAATCAGCGCGTGGACGATGTTCCGCGGTTCTCAAGCGCACCGCGCCGGCGCGAGACTGGCGCCGGGCGCGGTGCGGTCCACCGCGGCGGCGGCGTTCCATTCGGAACGCCGCGCGCCGAGAACGTCGACGTCGCGCGTCACCGCTCTCGGCGCTCGACAATTCGGACTGAAACGCTTTACCCGCGGTTCGCGATCCGAGACCGACGCCTCGACCACTGTTTCGTGGATCCAAAACGCGGGCCGATCCGGGCGCGGCGATACCAACGTCGCGCGCGCGTTTTTCGCGTTTGACGTCGATGAGACGGCGGATGAGACGACGGCGAGTGGCGACCCCGTGGATCCCGACTTGGCGCTGCCTCGCGTCCCGGCGACGCTCAGCGACGATAAGGCGTGGGCGTACTGGATCTGCGCCGCGGTGGCCGCGGCGCTGTTCGCGGAGCCCATGGGGTTCGCGCGCTGGGGTCTGAGCACCATCGCGCCGCTGGTCTGGTGGCAGGTGGCGGCGTCGACGGCGGTCGGCACGCTGATGGCGTCGCCGTACCTGCTGGCGCTCGCCAACCCGGCGGTTTCGTACCGCCTGTCGTTCCCCGCGCTCGCGCGCGTCGCGTTCGGCGTCAAGGGCGCGAAACTGGTCATAGCAATGCGCGCAGTGCTGGGCCTCGCGCTCACTGCGCTCACCGCGCTGGTGGGCGGCGCCGCGACGTACCGCCTGTGGGGTGAGGTTTCGTACGTGTTTTTCGACGGCGCGCCGCTGCCGAGCTGGGCGCCCGCCGCGGCGTACGCGCTCTTCTGGATCGTGCAGTTGGCGTTCGCGTCCGGCAAGTCGCATGCCAAGAAGGTGCGCGCGCTGGGCAGGCTGGCGGCGGTCACCGCCGCGGCGTACGCGGCGTGGTCCTGGAACGCCGGCGACGCGGCGACGGTGTGGACCGCCACCGCGCGCGCGGTGCAGAGCGTCAGCGCGGGCGCGGGCGGCGGGCTCGCCGGCGCGAGCGCCGCGCTCGCGCCCGCGCTCGAGCCCGAGTTCTGGAGGCACGCGCTGATGGTGTGCGGCACGTGGATGACGCTGGGCACCGTGGTGCCCGACTACGCGCAGAGGATGACCACGCCCAAGTCGGTGACGCTCGGCGTGCTCGTGGGCCTGCCCGCCTTCGCTGCGGCGGCGGCGCTGGTGGGGTCCTCGCTGGCGCAGGCGCCCAACCTGGCGCTCTACAGCGCGCTGCTCGTGGCGTGCGTGGTGACCAACGCGGCGACCAACGTGGTGGGGCCCGTGACCTGGGTCAAGCAGGGCGCCGGGCGCCGTCTGTCCAGCGGCGCGGCGGCGACGATTGTCACGTCCGTCGCCGCCATCGCCGCGTACGCGGTGCTTCCCTGGCAGACGGTGGTGGCGTACGCGTCGTGGGCGGTGGGTGCCGGCGCGCTGTTCGTCGCGCCCGCGGCGGGCGTGGTGGTGGCGGACTACTGGGTGTGCCGCGACCGCGTCGTGGACCGCGACGCGCTGCAGACGGCGTCGGCGACGGGCGCGTACGCGTACGCCGGCGGGGTCAACTACCGCGCCGTCGCCGCGCTCTTCGCGGGGATGGCGCCCGACGTCTGGTCGTTCGCCTCGAACCTCTCCCTTGACCTCGCGGCGAAGGGCGCCGGCGCACTCACCCTCGAGTCGGTGACGGACTCTGTCGGCTCGCTGCTCGGGTCGTACGTGGTCAACTCGGAGTACAGCGCGGTGATCGCCGTGGCGACGGCGTTCGTGGCGTACGTCTCGCTCACGGTGCTCTTCGTGCCCGAGTCGCTCAAGGTGGCGCGCGCGGAGGCGGCGGCGCTCTCCGCGGACGAGCGCGCCGCGCGCGAGCGCGCGCGCGTCGCCGCCGCCGAGGCGGCGGCGAACGCCGCGGAGATGGCCAAGTACGTCGACGGCGCCGCCGCCGCCACCGCGAACGACGCGCGGCGCGCGGCGCCCGTCGCCGTCGCCGCGTCGTCCTTCGACGAGGAGGACATCGTGTCCCGCGAGGAGTTCAGGGAGGAGACGGAGGAGGAGATCGTGGTCACCACGGTGACGCGCCAGAGGCGCCGCCGCGGGAACGCGTACATCGAGACGGGCGTGAAGTCCGCCCGGCAGGCCACCGCGCCCGACGTCGACAACATCGACCTCAAGGCGGTGCGCCGGTTCTACCTCGACACCGCCGAGCGCATCAAGCAGGCGCTCGCGCCGGCGCGCGCGGCGAAGCCCACCAAGGAGGCGGCCATTCAGCGCTGGCGCCAGGAGGAGGCGGCGATGCTCGAGTCGCACGTCAAGCGGAGCGGCTCGCAGTCCATGCGTGAGGTTCGGTACGAGACGATGCGCATCAAGGAGCTCATCGCCGAGGCGGAGCTCGGCGCCGCCACGGTCGACGACGAGCTCGCCGAGGCGTGGCTCTTCTTCGAGGAGGAGGCGGTCGAGGACAGCGCCTCGCTCGAGGCGAGGCTCCTGCCGCAGCGCGACAAGCGCGTGCGCGGCGACGACAAGGAACTCGCGCGCGAGGTGTACGCGCTCATTGACGAGCGACGGGCGCGCGCGGCGGACGCCGCGCGGTCTGTGCCTCCCGCTGTGGCGAAGCAGGAGGCTGCCGCTTCAGAGGCGCGCGACGCGAGCAAAGCCGCTCGCGCCGCCGCGGATGAGCTCCGCGCCGAGGACGAGTCTCTGTCCCAGCTGCGCAACTGGGCGCTCGCCGTCGACACGTGGCGCGCGCCTCCCGTGATGGACGTGCCCATGCTCCCCATGTCGGAGGCGGAGGCGCGCCTGCGCGGCGAGGAGGACCAGCGCCGCGTCGAGCACGAGCTCGCCGTGCGCTTCGAGGCTGAGGAGGAGACGCGCACGCGCTCGGAGGAGGACGCGCGCCGTGCGCTGGCGGAGGCGGACATCCGCCGTCTGATGGACGACGAGGACCGCCAGCGCGCCTCCGAGGAGCGCCGCCGCCGCGCGGCGGACGAGGACATCGAGCGTCTGCGCCAGATTGTCCTCGAGCAGACCGGCTCGATCGAGACCACGCGCACGACGCTGACCCGCCGCGCGGAGGTGAGGGAAAGCGAGGAGCGCGCGATGCGCGAGCGCGAGGAGGCGCGCCGAGAAAACGCGCAGCGCGAGATTGAGCGCGTCGAGGCGGATGTGCGCGCCGCCGCCGAGGCGGAGGCGAGCCGCCGCGCCGCCTTCGACGCGCGCGTCGCCGAGATGCGATCGGATGAGGAGGCGCGGGTCGCGCAGGAGGCGGAGCGCATCGAGGCGTGGGAGACCGAGCTCGAGACCATCGAGGCGGAGGAGCGCGAGACGCGCGCCACCGAGGACGCCGCGCGCGACGACTTGATGTCCGCGCTCGAGGCTTCGCAGAACGCGCTCGCCGCGCTCGCCGCCGAGATGGACGCGCGACGCCGCGACGCCGCCGACGCGCTTCGCGACCTGATGGACGAGGAGACGCGCGTGCGCCTGGAGGAGGACGCGCGCCGCGCCGACGCCGAGCGCATGATCCCCGCGGCGTCCATGGAGGAGCGCCAGGAGCTCCTCGCGCGCGAGGATGCCAAGCGCGCCGAGGAGAACGCGCGTCGCGCCGACGCCGCCGACGCGGCGGGCGCGCGCGCGCGCCAGGAACAGGCGCTTCGCGCGGACGAGGACGCGCGTCGCGCCGCCGCCGAGGACGACGCGCGCGCGGCTATGCGTGACGTGGACGAGCTCGACCGCGAGATTGCCGCGCGCCGCTCGCGCATGGACGCCGAGACGGAGGCGCGCCGCCGCGCCGCGCAGGATGCCCTCGAGTCGGAGCGCCGCCGCCGCGAGCTGAGCGAGTCCGAGATGTCCTCCGCGGCGGATTCGGAAGCGCGCGCGCGCGCCGAGGAGGATGCGCGCGCGCGCGCCGCGATGGAGGCGCTCGAGGCGCTCGAGGCGCAGAACGCCGCGCTCCTCGAGGCGGAGGAGCGCCGCCGCATCGAGTTCAACGAAGAAGCCGCGCAGTTCGCCATCGACGCCGCCGCCGCCGTCGAGGAGGAGGAGCGCCGCCGCGACGCCGCCGCCGCGCAGCTCTCGCGCGCCGCCGAGGAGGAACGCCGCGCGCGCAAGGCGGAGGACGACCGACGCGCGCGCGCCGAGGCTGATGCCGCGCGCGCGCGCGAGCTGGAGGCGCGCCGCTTCGCCGCCGAGG
>ENA-OUOG01002674-OUOG01002674.1-marine-metagenome-genome-assembly--contig:-NODE-2674-length-18012-cov-4.620965_pt1 | contig 18012 bp, 14 predicted proteins | sample MGYA00248635_ERZ508505 | MGnify/ENA primary metagenome ERZ508505 (study PRJEB26176, sample SAMN06267871) | marine metagenome | isolation source: Saanich Inlet, British Columbia, Canada | place: Pacific...
ACATTCGGAACTATTTTTTGATTCTTCTTGTCTAAAATAAAACTTATCGTATATTTGCCAACGATAAAAAAGCAACTAAATCTGCTTTCTATCTATTCTAAGAAATTATGAAAAGAACATTCCAACCCTCAAAGAGAAAAAGAAGAAACAAACACGGTTTCAGAGAGCGCATGGCCTCTGCAAACGGTCGTAAAGTACTGGCTAGCCGAAGAGCAAAAGGAAGAAAGAAAATATCTGTTTCATCTGAGCCAAGGCACAAGAAATAAGAATTTATGATTGATAATCATCCCATTAGAGTGTTACTTATTTTTAAGTAACACTTTTTTTTTATATTTATTTTTGATAATACACTATTATGGCAAAGCGAGAAAATCTAAACAAAATCCTAATCATTGGTTCAGGTCCTATTATAATTGGTCAAGCTTGTGAATTTGACTATGCTGGAACGCAGGCGTTACGTTCTTTACGCGAAGATGGTATTGAAACTGTTTTGATTAATTCAAATCCTGCCACCATCATGACTGACCCTTCCATGGCCGATCATGTTTACTTAAAACCTTTGACAACAAAATCCTTGATTCAAATATTAAAAGAACACAGGGATATCGATGCCGTATTACCAACCATGGGAGGACAAACAGCTTTGAACTTGTGTATTGAAGCAGATGAAAAAGGGGTGTGGACAGATTATAATGTTGAGATCATTGGAGTAAATATTGATGCCATCAATATTACCGAAGACCGTCAGCAGTTTAAAGACCTACTAAAAACAATAGATATTCCTGTAGCACCAGCTGAAACAGCAACTTCTTTCTTGAAAGGAAAAGAAATTGCACAAAAATTTGGTTTCCCCTTGGTCATTCGCCCATCGTTTACCCTCGGAGGTACTGGAGCTTCTTTTGTTCACACAGCAGAAGACTTCGATGAATTATTGACCCGTGGATTAGAAGCCTCTCCCATTCATGAAGTTCTTATTGATAAAGCACTCTTGGGTTGGAAAGAGTATGAATTAGAATTATTACGCGATAAGAACGATAATGTTGTCATCATTTGTGCCATTGAAAACATGGATCCCATGGGAATTCATACAGGAGACTCTATCACTGTTGCTCCTGCAATGACCTTGTCCGATGTAACCTATCAGCGTATGCGAGATATGGCCATCAAAATGATGCGAAATATTGGTGATTTTGCAGGAGGATGTAATGTACAGTTTGCCGTAAGCCCAGACGAAAATGAAGATATTATCGCCATTGAAATAAACCCACGTGTTTCACGTTCTTCCGCATTAGCCTCGAAAGCAACGGGTTATCCTATTGCGAAAATTGCAGCAAAATTAGCCCTTGGCTATTCGTTAGACGAACTCGACAATCAAATCACAAAATCGACTTCAGCCTTGTTTGAGCCAACGGTCGATTATGTTATAGTAAAAATTCCCCGTTGGAACTTTGATAAATTCGAAGGCTCGGATCGCGTCTTAGGCCTTCAAATGAAATCTGTGGGAGAAGTGATGGGAATTGGACGTTCGTTTCAAGAGGCATTGCACAAGGCCACTCAGTCCCTAGAAATTAAACGTAACGGACTTGGAGCAGACGGGAAAGGCTATACCGATTACGAAACAATCATTAGTAAGCTAACCTATGCAAGTTGGGACCGTGTTTTTGTTTTGTATGATGCCATTCAAATGGGAATTCCACTGAGCCGTATTCACGAAATCACTAAAATTGACCTATGGTTCTTGCGTCAATTTGAAGAACTTTATGCACTGGAAAAAGAAATTAGTGAATTTACAATAGATTCTTTGGAAAAAGCGTTGCTTTTAGAAGCCAAGCAAAAAGGATTTGCCGACCGGCAAATAGCTCATATGTTAGGTTGCTTGGAAAGCCAAGTCTACAACCTCCGCGAAGAAATGGGAATTCAGCGTGTTTATAAGTTGGTTGACACCTGTGCGGCAGAATTTTCCGCCAAAACACCGTATTACTATTCAACCTTTGAAGCACAAATGCAAGTAGAAGGAGGGAAGCCATATAGCGACAATGAAAGTATTGTTTCTGATAAGAAGAAAATCATTGTTTTGGGTTCTGGTCCAAATAGAATTGGACAAGGAATTGAATTCGATTATTGTTGTGTTCACGGTGTACTAGCTGCATCAGAATGTGGGTATGAAACCATCATGATAAACTGTAATCCAGAAACTGTTTCTACTGACTTTGACGTTGCAGACAAACTGTACTTTGAGCCTGTTTTTTGGGAACACATTTACGATATCATTCGTCATGAAAAACCTGAAGGTGTAATTGTACAGCTTGGAGGTCAGACGGCACTCAAGCTGGCTGAAAAATTAGACCGATACGGGATAAAAATTATTGGAACGAGTTACGAATCATTAGATTTAGCGGAAGATCGTGGAAGTTTTTCAACCCTCTTGAAAGACAATGATATTCCTTACCCCGAGTTTGGTGTGGCTGAGAATGCAGACCAAGCTTTGGATTTAGCAGACCAGTTAGATTTCCCCATTTTGGTTCGACCTTCTTATGTTCTTGGAGGACAAGGAATGAAAATTGTCATCAACAAAGAAGAATTGGAGCAGCATGTTGTTGATTTATTACGAAAAATCCCCAACAACAAACTCTTATTAGATCACTATTTAGACGGAGCAATTGAGGCAGAGGCAGATGCTATTTGTGATGGTGAAAATGTTTACATCATTGGTATTATGGAGCATATTGAGCCTTGCGGAATCCACTCGGGAGATTCAAATGCGACACTTCCGGTATTCAATTTAGGAGAATATGTATTACAACAAATAAAAGATCATACCCTAAAAATTGCAAAAGCCCTCAATACAGTTGGTTTGATTAATATTCAGTTTGCGGTTAAGGAAGATAAAGTCTTTATTATTGAGGCAAATCCCAGAGCGTCAAGAACTGTTCCTTTCATTGCCAAGGCATACAAAGAACCTTATGTAAATTATGCTACAAAGGTAATGTTAGGGGAAAATAAAGTAACTGATTTTGATTTCAATCCTCAATTGAAAGGATACGCTATTAAACAACCGGTTTTCTCTTTTAACAAGTTTCCAAATGTAAACAAGCAGTTAGGACCTGAAATGAAGAGTACTGGGGAAAGTATTTTGTTTGTTGACTCATTAAAAGATGATGAGTTTTACAATCTATATGCACGTCGAAAAATGTATTTGACCAAGTAAACAGAATTTATTTATATTTATTGAAATATTTACACCGATGAAAGATTTGAAGAAAGAGACCATGGTGATCATCAGTTTAATTGTTTTGGCTGTTGCCTCACGCTTATTACCTCATCCGCCTAATTTTGCTCCCATAACAGGGATAGCGTTGTTTGCTGCTGCTAAATTTCAGCAAAGGTTAGTCGCACTATTGCTTCCACTTGCCTGCCTGTTTTTAACGGATTTAATTTTAGGATTGGGGTGGATCAATCTTTTTGTTTACGCTGCCTTTGGGGTGATTTCTTTGTTGGGTTTCGCCACTAAAAAAGTTAAAATTCAAACCGTCCTTCTATCTTCAATCTTGTTTTTTTTGGTTTCTAACCTAGGAGTTTGGTTGTTGTATTATCCTTTATCTGTAGAAGGTTTGACAACTTGTTTTACCCTGGCTATTCCCTTTTTCACCAATACACTGCTTGGAGACTTGGCATACACAGCTGTTTTGTTCTACAGTTTTTCTACCCTTAAAAATACTTATCTAAGACCAGCGTAATTCTTGCTGTAATTTGTAATTTCACCTCATGAACAGGTTCTTGTTGATCAAGATGAAAAGGGAAATTGGTGAAACACCAATGCTGTACCCGCAACTGTAAGCTTTGTCCGTTTATCGGATGTTTTCTAGACCCTAATGCCACTGATATTATTTGGGAAGGCAACTAGAAAAGCGCAAGCCAGGAGACCTGCCCGTTCATGGAAATTCGGTTCTTCGGGGATAAAGAAGTTGAATGGCTAATATTCATTAGATCCCGTAATTTTGTTAAAATGAAATTGATACAAATCTATGTATTGATAAGCTCACTTTTTTGGGGAATTATTGTTCAAGCTCAGCAAAGTCAATCTTCAGATACTCTTTTGATTAAAACCAAGTATTTGGATGAAATCGTACTATCAGATACCCGATTACCCATCAAACGATCCCAGTCTGGAAAAACAGTTATCCGAATTGATGAAAAGGAAATCAAACAATTTAATGGAAGAAACCTCGCTGAGCTCTTGGCAAGCCAAGCAGGGGTAATCGTCTTGGGAAGTCGATCCACTAGTGGACAAAATTTACGCATTGGAGTTCGCGGGAGTACAAACAATCAAGTGTTGATTTTACTCGATGGTGTGCGCGTATCAGATCCGTCGCGTATTAGCAATGACTTTGATTTGAACTTCTTGAATTTGCAAGACATTGCCAGTGTAGAAATCTTAAAAGGTGGTGCAAGTACATTGTACGGTAGTGCTGCTGCTGCTGCCGTTGTAAATATTAGCACGAAGAAGAATATTGAAAAAAATCGTTTTCATTTGGGACTAACCACTGGAACTGAGCAAGCACAAAATCAAGGGTTTAATAGACTGAATTTTCGTTCTGCACAGCTCAATTATTCGGGAAAGACGACTAATTTCGACTATTCAATTGGCGCATCTTCCCTCTTTTCAAACGGCCTTAGCGCTGTAGATAATGGTTCTGAAAAAGACGATTTTCTTCGTTTTAGCTTCGACGCACACATTGGCAATACTGGGGAACGCTTTTCGTGGAAATTACGTGCCAGTAGAGCAGGTATTGAAAATGATTACGATAATATTTTCCCTATTGAAGATGCTGATTTTAAATCCCTTAGTTTTTTTGAAACGATTTCCTTAGACTCTTCTTATAATTACTCCAAAGGGTCAGTCTCTTTGAACGCTGGACACCAAACAACCGATCGAGAATATATAGACAACTATCCAATGATGTACGCAGCAGTTAACGCCTCAGTAGAAGTGGTGAATAAGTTGACCCTAACGGATAAGCTCTACTCTGTTCAAGGAATACTTTTTCAGGAGATGAGTTATGAAGCTGTACCAACAACCAATCAGAAAGATGTTTTTGCCAATCTGGTCTATATATCTTCCAACGGTTTCAACACTAGCTTGGGAGCCCGTGCAATCGATCATCAAAGTTTCGGGAGTAATTTCACTTATAGTATCAACCCCTCCTATATTTTTTCGGTTCAGGATACACAATTAAAAATACTGGGAAGTGTCAGTTCTGCATTTATTGCGCCCAGTTTATTTCAGCTATATGATCCCTTTTCTGGTAATGCTGCTCTATTGCCTGAGGAGACAACTTCCTATGAATTGGGCACCGAATGGGCGAAGAAAAAAGGGAATGCTTCTTTGGTTTTTTTTAAGCGGAAGGAAGATCCAAAAATAATCTATGACCTAAATACCTTTGCTTATGCAAACGCCCCTTCGAATATTGTTTATCAAGGAGCTGAGTTCTCTTATGCAAACCAATTGTTTAGTGCCCTAGATTTTAAAGTAAATTATACTTTTACAGAACTAAAAGAAGGCACATTGTTCCGATTGCCCAAACATGCCGTCAATTCTAGCCTTACAATAGACCTAGGTAAAAATGACAGCATGGGGCTTCTTTACGCTTTCCGTGGAAAGCGTAAAGAAGTCAATCAACTACAGCTTTCGGCCTATAGTTTAGTTGATTTACGCTATGCAAAGGAATGCTATAACAAGGAGCTCGTGATCACTTTGTGGGTCACAAATCTTTTGGATACTGACTATAGAGAATTAAATGGATTTACAACTAAAGGAAGAAATTTTCGTTTAGGAATTACGTATCAGCTCTAGTTTAATTCTTTTATAGCAACCCTAGGGAAGTCGATAAACATACGTTGTTCTTTAGCTATGTCAATGTCTAACACAGTTTCAAGCAATGGCTCATTTTTTGAAAGACCCTTTGCACTCCCACCTCCACTAATGTGATTCAAAGCAGCTTCCAAAAGGGGTTCCGTTGGACTACCCAAGATATCATATGAAGAAACTCTTTCGCGTATGATTAGATCTTCAGATTTTGGTACTAAACCGTCAGTGTAGTCGGCGAAACCTTCACTGTTCGCAATTTTCAATACGATTGGTTGCATAGCATATTTGTGGTTTGGGTTTCTTACCTCATTGTTATTGTCAACATAATCATAAAGTGTAATCGATCCTACATTTTTCCCAGTTGTGCTTTCGCCAATTTGTACAACGTTAATTTTTGAACTCAAACCATTGATAAGTAGTTCACTAGCTGAGGCACTTCGGCTAGAGGTAAGTATGTAAACCTTTGTTAAGCCCAAACTAGATAAGCTAACACCAGATGAGGTTTGGTCGACAAAATAATTATTGAAGTCAAGATCATCATCAGGATTACTATTTGTATTTACACTGTTAATATAATCCATGATTTTGCTATTCCAAATTTGTTGCGCAAAAACCTCTCCTGTAAATTGGCCAGTAATTAGGCTGGCTAAATAGGTACATGTTTGTACAGATCCACCGCCATTGTAGCGTAGATCAAGGACTAGTTCTGTAATGTTTTGGTTTTTTAATTCAATAAAAGCATCGATCAATGCTTGATTGAAATCGTGCTCGTTTACACCATCCCCATCGATATCAACAGTACCAACAAATTTATTGTACATCAGATAACCAACGCGAATTCCATTATGCTCAATCACTTGGTTTTTATGGATCGGTACTTCTTGAAAGTTTTCTTCTTTGTTTAGGGTGATTGATATATTTCTCGGGCTTATCTCATCAAGACTTGCATCATAGTTGACCAAATCTATGCTGTAGCTCATTGCATCACTATAGATCAAACTAACATAATTATCCAAGGTTAGTTCTTGACCATTTACGCTATTGAAAACATCTCCACGTATAATCCCTTTTTGTGCCGCGTCAGAATTCGGTAAAACATAGGTAACTGCACCTATAAGTCCATCACATCCATCACAACGACGGTATAAAATAAACTTCATTCCATTTGAGGCGGAAATTCCAGACAATTGATTTTCGAGTACCGCATAATCTTCTTCTATCCAACTAAAGCGGTCTGCACCAAATATTAAACTATTGAAAAAAGGTTTCCCTTGATCGAGAGAGCTGAGGTAAGCCTTGTAGGCAGAAGGATTATCAGCTTTGGTGTCAGCGAGATTTGTGACATCTTTCTGCCAGTAATACCATTGGTTAAGTCCTTTCCAAATAAAATCATTGATTTCTGTATTGACTTCTGTATTGACTTCTTCTGGTGTATTAACCACATTAATTTGATCGTCGTCTTGATCATCTTGGGTACAACCAACAATGAGTAGACCCGCAAAAATAATTTTAAAATATAGTATTTTCATAATCGATGTTTTCATTTGCAAATTAAAGAAGATATTTCAAACCTTTTACATTATACATTAATATTGTTATACATTTATGCAAAGATTGTTCCAAAATGAAAAAAGCACTTTTAATTTTATCCATTTTTGGGTTTTTTATGGCCAATGCCCAAACCGTGTTTGATGAATATGGAGGGAACCCCTCTGTTTCAAATCTAAACATTAGTCCGCAAATGTTTAAGCTAATGAGTAAGTTTAAGATCAGTACAGATGATCCTGAGTCTCAAGCCCTGATTGATATGATTCAAGGCTTGGAAGCTTTTCGAGTAATGAGTACCAAGGATATCCTCATTGCTAATGAGATGGAAGCTTGGATGCAATCTGAATTGGAAATATCAAGCTTAGAATCAATTTTAAACTTGACAGAAAAAGGAGTTAATGTTCAATTTGGAGCGGTCTATGGTGAAGGAAATTCCACCGTGAAACGTTTGGTGATGTATGTTAAAGGATTACAGGCCTATATCGACAATCAAGACAATATTCAATTGGAAACCACTACAGATTTAGATTTCATTTTACTCGAAATTGTAGGTAAAATTGACCTTGACCAGGTGGGTGCATTGACTCAACTTATCGATGTTCCTGGTGGAGAATACCTGGATGCATTAAAAAACTAAATACCCGTATAGTTAAAAGGGGTAATGGTCTTGAGTTCTGCTTTGATCTTACTGTCGATTTCCAGTTGATCGATGAAACTGTGAATAGATGCTTGATTAATGACCTCATTGGTACGTGTCAATTCTTTCAATGCTTCATATGGATTCGGGAATCCTTCTCTTCTTAAAATGGTTTGAATAGCTTCGGCTACAACCGTCCAGTTTTTTTCAAGGTCAGCATTTATCTTCTCTACATTCAACAAGAGTTTTGATAGACCTTTGAGGGTGGATTGAAATCCAATTAAAGAATGTCCAAAAGGAGTGCCAATATTCCTTAAAACAGTACTATCAGTCAAATCACGTTGCAAACGTGAGATAGGGAGTTTTTCGGCTAAATAGTTGAAAAGTGCATTTGCAATCCCTAGGTTTCCTTCTGAATTTTCAAAGTCAATAGGGTTTACTTTATGGGGCATAGCTGAAGATCCAACTTCTCCCTCTTTTATTTTTTGTTTGAAATAATCCATGGAAATATACGTCCATAGATCCCGATCAAGGTCAATGATAATGGTATTGATTCGCTTCATGGCATCGCACATGGCGGCCAAGTAATCGTAATGTTCAATTTGGGTCGTAGGGAAGGAGTGATGTAAACCCAGTTGTTCTTCCACGAATTTTTTCCCAAAGACTTTCCAATCCTGCTTGGGGTAGGCTACCTGGTGGGCGTTAAAATTCCCTGTGGCTCCTCCAAATTTTGCTGCATTTGGGATGCTAGATAAGCTCTCTCTTTGGTGTTCCAGTCGATTCACAAAAACGGCAAGTTCTTTTCCTAAACGGGTAGGAGAAGCCGGTTGCCCATGTGTTCTTGCCAACATAGGAACTTCTTTGTATTCTTCTGAAAGTTCTTTTAGACGATCAATTACTTCGTCTAGCGAAGGGAGATATATCCTTTCAACAGCTTCTTTGATGGACAAAGGAATTGAGGTATTGTTGATGTCTTGTGACGTCAAGCCAAAGTGGATGAACTCTTTATAGTTTTGAATTTCTAAACGGTCAAATTCTTTTTTGATAAAATATTCAACCGCTTTAACATCATGGTTGGTGGTTTTTTCAATCTCTTTTATTTCCTTGGCATCTTCTTCTGTAAAATGCTTGTAAATTGAACGTAAATCTTCAAAAAGAGAATGATTTATGTTTTCTAGCTGAGGGAGTGGAAGCTCACACAATGCAATAAAATACTCAATTTCAACACGAACGCGGTATTGAATTAAGGCCTCTTCGGAAAAAAAAGCGGATAAAGATTTAGTTTTTCCACGGTAGCGACCGTCGATGGGAGAAATTGCGTTTAATGCAGTTAGCTTCATAGCGAAAAAATAAAGGTACAAAGATAAGGCTTCTAGTCCAATCCTTCTCTCATATTTAGATGAATTGATTCACCAAGGAACGAAATCCTGCACTAGAATTGGGGAGTTTTTGTTCTATATAGGCACGAAATTCTTCTTCAATCCAATCTTGGTGATTTATGAATAGATGAAGTGTTTTCATGGCAAAACCGATCGCGGCAATTTTTTTTGCATCAATCATATAGGCAAAACAAATAGATACAACGGCATCGATTTTTTTTTCTGTAAGAGCAGCTTTTCGCCTATTGTTATCGCAGTAGTGAAAGAGTACTTTTGCCAGGGGTCGACGTTTACTTTCATGTGTTTGCGCTTTAACACCTATTAGGAATTTATCGAACCGAGGCGTTAGGCTGTCGATTCGTTTCAGCATAAAACGTTCAAACACCCATGCGGCAACAATATGTTCCCGTGTATTTTTGACTGCACAAACAAGATCAAATAGTTCATCAAACGAAGTTGGATTTGCTTCGATGAATGCAACTCCCTTTTCGCGGTCTGTGATTGAAGCATTTAGCGTTAAGAGTAGTTTTTTAAGCGGTGACATCGCTAGAGTTGAAGTATCTTATATTCTTCATAGCACCCACTAATGGCCTCAAGGATTTGCAGGTCATTCGCTTCTTTAATAAAGGCATTGGAGTAGCTGCAGTTGCGAAGGATTTCTTCCAAATTTATCCGATCTATCCCAAGAAATTGAACCAAGACCTCGCGGTCAAACTTTGTTCCTAGAAGCGCTTTAATGGCATCATCTTCTCGCATTTTTTTAAGTTTTCTCATTTGTTTGGGATTTTTTCCAAAGAGGTTGTAGAGAAAATCTGCTGGATTAAATAATGAGCCCAGTGCTTTAGAGATGGAAGAGCGATTTCGATTTCCTCCTTCATAACCTGCACTTGGAAGCCCGGGAATACTATAGCGTCCAGCTGGGTTAATGGGCACTTTACGTACATCGATATCCAAGTATCCTGTCAATTGATAGGGACGAACGATGACCTCTTCTAGTGCAAAAGATAATTCCGTAAGACGAAAAACAGGAATCCCAAATTTGATCATATCATTACTTACAGGAACTTTTAAGGGTTTAAAACCCAAATATGAAAAGTATAAAGTGTCTTGCGCTTGAACAGCGATTTCGAATACCCCTTGAGCGTTTGTAATGACCCCTTCTACAGAACTCAAATTCAAGACATGGACACCAGCCATGAATATATCTAGGTTATCATTCTTTACTTTTCCTTTTAGAAGAATGTTTTGCTCTTGCCCAAAGCTAAAGTTTGCACAACAGATACAAAAAAAAATAATTGACGTCAATCGCATGAACACAAAAGTAACAAGAAAAAAGTGAGTCAGGGTTTTGCAACGAAAAAAAACATTTCTTTAACGCCTAGACCGTCTTCCAAATCCTGATGGTTTACTCCCATCACTGCTTCTTTTTTTCTTTTTGTATTCTGAACCACCACCGCTATTGGAGAACTTCTTTCGGTCATTGCGTCGGTCGCCGCCACCGCCACCAAAACGTTTACCTTTTCCACTACCACCGCCACCACGAGGTCCTTTTTCTGAAACTTCTACATTGATGGAACGCCCATTGAGTTCAAAGTCAGCAAAGGTTTCAAGTACCTTTTCACGGTATTCATTTGGTGTGTTAAAAAAGGCAAAACTATCCATAACATCAACGTGAAAAACATCGTCTTGCTCTAGGGATAAAGTAGATTTTAAAAGATCTTTCAGGTCCATCCAATTAAACTCATCTCGTGAACCTAAGTTAATAAAGAAGCGTGTACTGTCTTTTTTATTGTGTTTTACTTTTTCACGCCCATCGTCTCGAGCTCCTGCGAGTGTATTCAGATCTTTCGAGCTTTTATAATAATTGTGAAAACGTGCAAATTCAACAGAAACAAGACGTTGAATTAATTCTTCCTTACTGAGATCGGCCAAGACTTCCTCCACTTTAGGAAGGTAATCGGCAATTCCTTCATTGATTTCAGTATTGTGGATTTTTTTAGCCAAGTGATACAATTGCGTTTCGCATATTTCGATACCCGTTGGAATCTTTTTTGGTTCAATTTTGGCTTGAATAATTTTCTCAATCGCACGGATTTTTCGCGATTCACTTTGGGTTACAATAATCATTGAAACCCCTTTGTTTCCCGCTCGACCTGTACGACCACTTCTGTGCGTATAGGTTTCGATTTCATCGGGCAATTGGTAATTGATTACATGGGTAATATTGTCTACATCAATTCCTCTTGCTGCAACATCTGTTGCAACCAACATTTGAATTTGTTTGTTTCGGAACGATTTCATGACAATATCACGTTGATTTTGGCTTAAATCACCATGCAGTGCACCCGCATTATATCCATCTTCAATAAGTTTTTCGGCTACACGTTGGGTATCGCGTTTGGTGCGGCAAAAAATCACTGAAAAGATGTCTGGATGTGCATCGGCTAATCGCTTTAGCGCAGGATATCGATCGCGCCCACTCACAGCATAGAACTCATGCGCAACATTTTTAGTCCCTGCGTTTTTTGATCCAACAGTTACCTCTAGCGGGTTGAACATAAATTTCTTCGCAATAACCGAGACCTCTTTTGGCATGGTAGCAGAGAATAGCCAAGTGCTTTTATCATCGGGGGTATTGGAAAGAATATCTGTAATATCCTCGAAAAATCCCATATTTAACATCTCATCAGCCTCGTCTAGAACACAATATTCCACGCGTGAAATATCGACCAAGCGTCGTCGGATCATATCTTGCATACGTCCAGGAGTTGCTACAATAATTTGTGCTCCTTTTTTAACGCTTTTTGCTTGATCGGTAATACTCGCACCACCATAAATGGCCACTACATTGATACCTTTGATATGCTTGGAGTAATTTTTTATTTCCTGAGTAATTTGTAAACAGAGTTCGCGTGTTGGGGATAAAATTAAACCTTGGGTTGTTCTGCTTTTAGCATCGATTTTTTGAAGCATTGGAAATCCAAATGCTGCTGTTTTTCCTGTTCCTGTTTGTGCCAAGGAGACGATATCTGTATCTTGTTCTAAAAGGAGTGGAATTGTTTTTTCTTGGACTTCTGAGGGTGACTCAAAGCCCATGTCTTCAATTGCTTGTAATAAAGCATTATTGAGACCAAGTGATTGGAATGTTGTCATTGCTGCAAAGGTAAGGTAGTTTACTGGATTATAATGATTTTGCCCTTGTTTAATTGAGCTTAACTGAAGAGATCAATGCATATTTTGAATAGATCTGTAGGCTAATATGCAGAAATAGAGGCTAGGAATTCGTGAATTGCTCTTGCTCTGTGACTGATTTTGTTTTTTATCTCGTCGCCTAATTCAGCAAATGTTTGGGTATAGCCTTCTGGGACAAAGATTGGATCGTAACCAAATCCCTTTTCACCACGTTTTTCTCTTGTCATGTGCCCACGAACTTTTCCTTCACACTGCCATTCTTTCCCATCTATGCATACGCCAATTACGGTTCTGAATTGTGCAGCTGTCGATGATTTTCCTTTTAATTTTTCCCAAACTTTTTTAATGTTTGCTGAATTGCTTTTTTCAGGCCCGGCAAAGCGAGCAGAATAGACCCCCGGAGCTCCATCGAGGACGTCGATTTCTAGACCAGAATCATCGGCAAAACAGTTGTAGCCATAGTTGTTCAACACATACCTAGCTTTTATCATCGCATTTTCTTCTAGGGTCGATCCAGTTTCTTCGATATCCTCTGTACAACCAATGTCGGAAAGACTGAGCAATTCAATATGGGCTGGGAGTAATTGTTTAACCTCGGCATGTTTATGGGCATTGTGGGTGGCAAAGACAAGTTTCATTTTATTGGTGGTGATAAGGTTCGTTTTTTAGGATGGTATGCGCGCGATAGAGCTGTTCTACAAAAAACAAACGTACCATTTGATGGGAAAAGGTCATTGGAGAAAGGCTGATCTTCTGATGGGCCAATTGATAAATCGTTGGAGAAAAACCATAAGGTCCCCCAACAATAAACACCACTCTTTTGATTCCTGAAGTCATTTGTTTGTTGATCCAAGCAGAAAAATCGAGTGAGTTGAATTGTTTTCCCCCTTCATCGAGTAAAATAATTCGATCGCCAGACTTTAATTGTTTCTGAAGTGCCGCTCCCTCTTTCTCTTTCTGTGATTTTTCGCTTAGGTTCTTTGTGTTTTTAAGGTCATCTACAATGTGAATAGCAAACTTAGAATAGTGTTTAAGCCGCTGGCTATACTCTTCTATCAGTTGATTGATTTCTCCTCGATCTGTTTTTCCAACACAAAGTAACACACATTCCATTCCACAAAAATACAAAGGGAAAGAGGGATATCCGTGTGAAATGCTGTAATTTTGAAAAAACAATTTACAGTGAGTAAGCATTGGACTTCTTATCCGGGAATTAAACAACTAATTGCTTTTTTGCGTTTGATTCGCATTCCGGGCTTGAATGGCTTTTCAATGTATGATTTGCTCGAATTGTATGTTGTGGGAATAATTCGTGGTGCTTTAACCGCAAGAGCGGGTTCAATATCATTCAGCTTTTTTATGGCGCTTTTCCCATTTTTACTTTTTGTGTTAAATTTAATTCCTTTTATTCCCACCTTTTTTTCTATTGAAAATTTTGATTTGGTTTTATTGGAGTTTATTGAAACCCTTTTGCCCTCGGACACTCATTCTTTTTTTAGTGATATTTTCCGGGATATACAAAGTAAACCCAGAGGTGGTTTATTGTCTTCTGTTTTCATTTTGTCTATTTTGTTGTCTGCCAATGGGGTCAATTCTATTTTTACCAGTTTTGAAGTTTCCTACCACGTTAAAGAACTAAGAAATATTTTCAAACAGTATCTTTTCTCCCTAGGCGTGAGCGTAATACTTGCTGTTCTGCTATTGATCGCGGTGATTTCATTTATCTACATTAAGCTTGCTTTTCAAAATTTTTTACCCGAGACCGTAAATTGGATTGTATGGGGACAATACTTGCTTTTTAGTGTTTTGGCCTATTTTTCTATTTCTATTTTGTATTATTTTGGTACCATAGAAGGAAAGCTTACCAACTTTTTTTCTCCTGGAGCGCTCATGACACTTTTACTCTTTCTTCTCACTACCTATTTTTTCGGGATTTATGTAGATAACTTTTCTAACTACAACCAGCTTTATGGCTCTATTGGAGCACTTTTGATTTTTATGCTCTATTCTTGGATTAATTCGATCATTTTACTTTTAGGTTTTGAGCTTAATGCCGCTATAAGTCGCTTAAAACAAGAAAATAAATAGCCATTAAAGGATGCAGTTTTTTATTGATGTTTTGTTGCCTTTACCCTTGCCTAGAGCATTTACCTATTGGGTAAATGAAACCGAGTATGATTTCCTTTCTCCGGGTTTTCGTGTTGGAGTTCCCTTTGGTAAGAATAAATTATATACTGGTCTTGTGTATAAAAAACATCGGGTGGCGCCACAGGCCTATACCCCAAAAACCATCGAGGTGATTTTGGAAGACTACCCCATTGTTACTCTAAAACAGTTTCAGTTTTGGGAGTGGATGAGTGATTATTATCGTTGTTCCATGGGGAGTATTCTACGTGCAGCACTACCCAGTGCTTTTTTGTTAACTAGCGAAACCTTTGTGTCTAGGGTAAATGAAATAGAAATTGACTGGGATGAATTGAGCGATGAGGCATTTCTTGTACTTGAGGCCCTTGAACAAAAAGATCTATTGATTGAAGATATTCAGTCGATTGTCCAACGAAAAACAGTCCTACCCTTATTGCAAATTTTGATTGAGAAAGGTTATGTGCAAACACAACAATCTTTAAAAGAAAAATACAAACCCAAAAAGCATCGTTATTTACGTATTCACTCCAACCATTCGTCGGACGAGGCTTTAAGTAAGCTTTTTGATCAACTCAAACGTGCACCCAAGCAAAGTGCTTTTTTGTTGGGTTTGTATCAGTTAAAGACTGAGGAAGAGTGGGTCAAGCTTAGTCTGCTTAAAAAGCAGTTAGAAGTGACGAGTGGCTTGGTGAGAATTCTTTTAGATAAAGGAATCATTGAAGAGCAATGGTTGCAAGAAGATCGTTTGTTGTTGAAGGAAATTAACGGAGACACAAGGCCCGTTCTATCTGTTGCGCAACAAACTGCATTGGAGGAAATTCAGCATCAATGGGAGCAGAACGAGGTAGTCTTGTTGGAAGGGGTAACTTCTTCTGGAAAGACTGAACTATATTTTTCTTTGATTGAGGAGCAGTTGAAAAATGAAATGCAGGTGCTTTTCTTGCTGCCAGAAATTTCGTTAACGGCCCAAATGGTCCAACGATTGCAAAAACGTTTTGGCAAGCAAGTAAGCGTTTTTCATTCCAAATTCTCCATTCACGAACGTGTGGAGGTATGGAAAAATATTTTACACACTAGCCCAAAAGCACGGATTGTAATTGGTGCAAGATCAGCCATTTTTTTACCTTTTAGTCGCCTAGGTTTAATTGTGGTAGACGAAGAACACGAAGCCTCTTTTAAACAGTTTGATCCTGCCCCCCGATACCAAGCACGTGATGCAGCCATTGTTTTAGCCAAAGCGTATAAATGTAAATTGCTGTTGGGATCTGCAACGCCTTCTATTGAATCCCGTTTTAATGTTAACCGCAAGAAATATGGTCATGTTCAATTGCTTGAACGTCATGGAGAAGCTGAACTTCCCTTGGTGCAAACCATTGATTTAAAAGAAGCGCACAAGAAAAAAGAAATGAAGGGATTGTTTTCAAAAACACTCTTTGAGTCGATAGAAATCAGTTTATCGGAAGGAAAGCAAATCATTCTTTTTCAGAATAGAAGAGGTTACGCCCCTTTGCTGGAGTGCCATAGTTGTGGTCATATTCCGCAATGCACCAACTGTGATGTGTCTTTGACCTATCATCAATACAATCAGCAATTAAGATGTCACTATTGCGGTTATCACATTGCCAAACCCATTCAGTGTGTGGTATGCTCAGGACCATCATTGGAATTAAAAGGGACTGGAACCCAACAGATTGAGGAGCAAGTCCAACAGTATTTTCCACAGGCCAAAGTAGAACGTATGGATTGGGATTCTACGCGAGGGAAATGGGCGTTCGAAAGTATTATAGAGCGTTTTACAACTGGAGAAGTCAAGATACTTGTTGGTACCCAGATGGTCACAAAAGGGTTGGATTTTAAAAATGTAGGTTTGGTCGGTGTTATAAATGCCGATCCATTATTATTTTTCCCTGATTTTCGCGCGCACGAACGAGCATTTCAATTGCTCACCCAAGTGGCCGGTCGTGCTGGTCGCTCAAATGAAAAAGGAAAGGTATTGATACAATCCTTTTCACCGGCTCACCCTGTTTTGCAGCAGGTCATTCAAACCAACTATGAGGCTCTTTATACTCAACAAATTCACGAGCGTAAAACATTCGATTACCCACCGTTTTTTCGCCTGATTCGAATTTCCCTAAAAGCAAGGGACTATCAAAAAGCACAGCAGGCTGCTCAGTGGTTACACGATGTTTTGGCGCAGCATTTAACAACCCCCATTCTTGGTCCAGTTGATCCAATGGTGGCAAGAGTCCGCAATCAATACATCAAGCAGCTGTTACTAAAATATCCAGATAATACTTCCCGAAAACACGTCAAAGATGTTTTGTCGAATGCACTCAAGAGCATCGAAGCCATTGGGCAATTTAGATCTGTAAAGATAAATGTTGATGTAGATCCATTTTAACGCGATAGAATCAATTTCTTGAATTCTTTTGAACGAAAACGACTGAGTGGGATAGTTTTATTCTTAAGGTGAATCTCGTTTGACGTGTAGTTGTTTACCTTTTGAAGATTGATGATATAGGATTTATGACTTCGAAAGAAAGTAGTATCTGGGAGTAACTCTAGCATTTTTTTCATCGACATTAAAACGACATACTTGCGTTTTGCCGTTTCAATTTTCACATAATCGCCCATGGCTTCGATAAAATCAATTTTTTCATGTTCGATTCTTTCCGTCATTAAATCGCAACGTACTTCTATGTATTTTGTTGGTAGAATGATTTCTTTTTTCTCTATAAAATAACCTTGATTGGTCAAACGCTCTATTGTTTTTTCAAAGCGCTGGGCATCTATGGGTTTTAAAATAAAATCGAATACCCCAATTGTGTATGCCTTTACAGCATCTTTCGTTCTAGGCGAAAGCATAACAATAGGTTGCTTTGATTGTTCTTTTTCAATGAAAGAAAAACCTAGTTCACTGCTCAGGTTTGGATCAATAATTAAAAAATCGACGGTAGCATCTTGAAGAAATTTCCTTGCCGATTTGAGAGAGGAGAAGGTTTTAACAAGCTTAATTTGATTAGAGTTAGCGGCCAATTTGGCCACATTTGTGCAGCTTGTTTCATTTTCATCAATCAGAATAAATGATAAGGGCATGGATTCTTTTTTAACAAAAATAAGTAAAATCAATTTCTCTTGCCTTAATTCGAAAAAAAAGGGGACTATTATTTGGTCTAGGAGGTGAATTCCACTATTTTTGCAGCCTTAATTAAATCAATTATATGAACCATTACGAAACTGTT
>ENA-OUOG01002676-OUOG01002676.1-marine-metagenome-genome-assembly--contig:-NODE-2676-length-17988-cov-4.662442_pt1 | contig 17988 bp, 10 predicted proteins | sample MGYA00248635_ERZ508505 | MGnify/ENA primary metagenome ERZ508505 (study PRJEB26176, sample SAMN06267871) | marine metagenome | isolation source: Saanich Inlet, British Columbia, Canada | place: Pacific...
TGATACTGGTGTAGTAGAGCACTGGGAAAATGAAGCTGCTGGTTTAAAAGACGATCAAGATGCTTTAAATGAATTTTATCGTCAGTTTCCAAGAACAGAGGAGCACGCTTTTAGAGATGAAACGAAAAATAGTATATTCAATTTAACTAAAATATACGACCAAATAGATTTTAACGAAGAAGCTAAATATCAAGGATTAACTAGCACTGGTAATTTTCAGTGGCAAAATGGCGTTAAAGATACAAAAGTTATTTTTATGCCAGATCCTAAAGGTAGGTTTACAGTATCATGGATACCTCCAGCTAATTTGCAAAACAAAATAGAAATAAGAAATGGTCAAAAGTATCCTGCTAACGAACATGTTGGTGCTTTTGGTTGTGATAGTTATGATATATCGGGTACGGTAGACGGTAGAGGTTCAAAAGGAGCTTTACATGGTGTTACTAAATACAGTATGGAAGACGCGCCTCCAAATGCTTTTTTCTTAGAATATATTGCTAGACCACAAACTGCTGAAATGTTTTTTGAGGACGTTTTAATGGCGCTAGTTTTTTATGGTATGCCAATGCTTGCAGAAAATAACAAGCCAAGACTATTATATTATTTAAAGCGTAGAGGTTACAGAGGCTACTCAATGAATAGACCTGATAAAACTTATAACAAGTTGTCAGTCACTGAAAAAGAAATCGGTGGTATACCAAATTCAGGCGAAGACATTAAACAAGCGCACGCTGCTGCAATAGAAACATATATACAAAAGTATGTAGGGACAATGCCTGACGGCAGTTATGGCAATATGTACTTTAATAAAACACTTAATGATTGGGCAAAGTTTGATATTAATAAAAGAACATTATACGATGCTACAATTAGTTCTGGTTTAGCTATAATGGCCTGCAATAGGCATTTGTATACGCCTAAACAAGAAAGACAAACAAAGAGTTTAAACTTTGGATTTAAAAAATATAACAACCACGGATACAGTTCAAAAATAATAGAATAGATGTCGAAAATACTACCAAGAGGTATATTCCCTAGCCAAGCGGTTAGTGATCAAGAAAAAGCAGATCCTAAATACGGTCTGGAAGTAGCCAAGGCTATTGAAGGAGAATGGTTCAAAAGAGACTCAGGAGCTGTAAGATATTACGCTAATAGAGATAACTTTCACAGACTAAGATTATACGCTCGAGGTGAGCAGTCTATACAGAAATACAAAGATGAATTATCAATTAACGGTGATTTGTCTTATTTAAATTTAGACTGGAGACCTGTACCTATTATACCTAAGTTTGTTGATATTGTAGTTAATGGTATTTCTGAAAGACTTTTTGACATCAAAGCTTATTCTGAAGATCCATCATCTATTAAAGAGAAAACAGATTATGTTACTAATGCATTAATAGATATGTATGCCTATGAAACCAAAGTTGAAGCACAACAGGTGTTAGGTGTAAACACTTTTAATATTGAACAAGAAAATATACCAAGAAACGAAGAAGAGCTAGAAATACACATGCAGCTTGATTACAAGCAAAGTATTGAGATAGCTGCTGAACAAGCGATAAACAATGTTTTTGATTATAATAAATATGATTTACTAAAGAAAAGACTTGATTATGATCTAGTAACTATCGGTATAGCTTGTAATAAAACTACATTTAACACTTCAGAAGGAATTAAAATAGAATATGTTGACCCTGCCGACGTTGTTTACTCTTATACTGAGTCGCCATATTTTGATGACTTATATTATGTTGGTGAAATTAGAAGGGTTAGTGTAGTAGAACTTAAAAAACAATATCCACATTTAACTGATGAGGATATTAAAAAAATAGAAGGAACTGGTAGTAACTCTTTAATATACAATAAAAGTTATTCATCTTCTGACGCAGAGGATAATAATCATGTTTATGTACTTTACTTTGAATATAAAACGTATCATAATCAAGTATACAAAATTAAAGAAACTTCAAGCGGAGCTCAAAAAGCTATTAAAAAGTCAAGTGACTTTAATCCTCCTAAAGACGCTAGATCTAGATTTGAAAAAGTACAACGATCTGTTGAGGTATTATATCAAGGAGCAAAAATTATTGGTCATGAAGATATACTAGACTGGAGATTAGCTGAAAATATGACTAGACCTAAGTCAGACACTACTAAAGTTAACATGTCTTATAACATTGTTGCTCCAAGAATTTATAAAGGTAAGATTGAATCACTTGTTGGTAGAATGACTTCATTCGCTGATATGATTCAGTTAACCCATTTAAAACTTCAACAGGTAATGTCAAGAATGGTTCCTGATGGAGTTTATCTTGATGCTGATGGTATTGCTGAGATTGATTTAGGTAACGGTACAAACTATAACCCGCAAGAAGCGCTTAACATGTACTTCCAAACAGGTTCTGTTATCGGTAGATCAATGACGCAAGATGGTGAGTTTAACCACGGTAAAGCTCCTATTCAAGAACTACAGTCTTCTGGTGGTAATGCTAAAATTGCTAGTTTGATTAATTCTTACAACTACTATCTACAAATGATGAGGGATGTAACAGGTCTTAACGAAGCTAGAGATGGTAGTATGCCTGATGCTAATGCTTTAGTAGGTTTGCAAAAACTTGCTGCAGCTAACTCAAATACTGCTACAAGACATATATTACAGTCTGGATTATACATAACTTTAAGAACAGCAGAAAACGTTTGCTTAAGAATTTCTGATGTTTTAGAATACGGTAATACTAAACAAGCGTTTATTCAAGGCATAGGTAAGTTTAATGTTGGAACTTTAGACGAAATAAAAAAGTTACACTTACACGACTTTGGTATATTTTTAGAAATCGCACCAGACGAAGAAGAAAAACAACTTCTTGAGAATAATATACAAGTAGCTTTACAAAGAGACCAAATATATCTTGAAGACGCTATAGATATCAGAGAGGTTAAAAATATAAAGCTAGCCAATCAACTTCTTAAGATTAGAAGAAGAAGAAAAACAGAAGAAGATAGAGCGATACAGCTTCAAAATATTAGATCTCAAACAGAGTCTAACTCTCAAGCGGCTCAAGCAGCTGCTCAAGCTGAAATGCAAAAAGAGCAAGCGTTAGCAGAAACAAAAGCTCAGTTAGAGCAAGTTAAAGCTCAACTTGAAATACAAAAGCTTGAAAGAGAAGCACAACTTAAAAAAGAACTTATGTTACACGAATTTGAGCTTAATATGAAGCTTAAACAACTTGAAACGCAAGTGATTAATAGTAAAGAAGCTTATAAAGAAGATAGAAAAGATGAGCGAACAAAACTACAAGCAACTCAACAGTCTGAGTTGATTGAACAAAGAAAAGGTAATGCTGGTCCTAAAAACTTTGAATCTGCTGGTTTTGATACACTAGGAGGTTTTGGTTTAGAGCAGTTTGAACCTAGATAATAATTTTTAAAATTTTATAATATTATATTATGTCTGATTACAAAGTAAACTTAGTAAACGAAGAAGAACCTTCAATTGCTGAGAAAGAAGAAAAAGTACTTCAGGATGCTGGTGTAGATACCGGATCTGATGACACTTACAAAGTAAACTTAAACGAACCACTTAAAACTACAGAAGATGCCGTTCAAGAGCAAAGCACAGATGAGGTACCTGTTTCTGAAACATCCGAAACTAGCCAAGAAGTGGGCGAAGAAGTACGGAGTTCCGAAGAACCTACCGAACAAGAAGAACAAGTATTAGAACTAATTAAAGAAGAAAACTATGCCGAGCAAGTGCAAGAAGGGCAAGAAGAGCTACAGCAGCAAGCCCAAAGCCAAGAAGAAGAGCTACAGCAAGAAGAAGTAGCACCTAAAATTGATTTACCAGAAAATATCCAAAAACTGGTAAATTTTATGGAAGAAACAGGCGGGTCTTTAGAAGATTACGTACGTTTAAATACTGATTATTCAAGTGTAGATAATAAAACACTTTTAACTGAGTATTACAAGCAAACTAAGTCGCATTTAGATAACGATGAAATTAACTTTTTAATTGAAGATAATTTTTCTTTTGACGAGGACATCGATGACGAAAGAGATGTTAGACGTAAAAAGTTGGCTTATAAAGAAGAAATTGCTAAAGCTAAAAACTTTCTTGAAGACATCAAAAGTAAGTATTATGACGAGATCAAGTTGAACTCTAAATTATTACCTGAGCAACAAGAAGCTATTAGTTTTTACAATCAATATAAAAAAGAGCAGGAAGAGCTAACTGCTCAACAGCAAAGTGCTTCGGAACAATTTACTTTAAAAACAGAAAAGTTTTTTAACGAAGAATTCAAAGGTTTTGATTTCAAAGTCGGTGAAAACAAATATCGTTTTAAAGTTAACGATCCAAACCAATTAAAGCAAGAACAAAGCAATATATTAAATTCATTTAAGACGTTCTTAGATGACAACAATACGCTTAACGATCCTGCAGGTTATCACAAAGCTTTATTTGCTGCTAGAAACGCTGACAAAATAGCTAATCATTTTTATGAACAAGGTAGAGCTGACGCTATCAAAAATTTAGAAGCAGAAGCCAAAAATATTAATATGGATCCAAGAAAAACATCAAATGGATTTGTTGATGCCGGTGGATTAAAAGTGAGAACTATTAGCGGCGAAAATAGCTCAAAATTAAGAGTTAAAATAAAAAAATAAAAAAATTAAAAATTTACAAAAATGGCATTTGGAATTACAAATCCTGGAGTAGTATTATCTAACGCTTCTCCTATTAAACAAACACTATCTACTAACTATGTAGATTTTACTTCTGCTGGAACTGCAGGTTGGGCTCAGCAATACTTACCTGAGCTTTATGAGGCTGAAATCGAGCGTTACGGAGATCGTTCTGTAGCTGGTTTCTTACAAATGGTTGGCGCTGAAATGCCAATGACTTCTGATCAAGTTATCTGGTCTGAGCAAGGTCGTCTTCACATCTCTTTCGAGGATGTTGAGTCTGCTGCTGATTCTGGAGATGCTGGAGCTCAAGTAAACATTATTACTTTAGGTTCTGGTCACGCTGTACGTGCTAACCAAACTGTAGTTATCTCTGCTACAACTGGTATCTTTAAAGCTATCGTTACTGCTGTTGCTGACACTACTATTACTGTTGCATGTTACAATGCTGACGGTCTTGGTCTTACTGAAGCTGGAGACGTATCTTTATTCGTTTACGGTTCTGAATTCGCTAAAGGAACTGCTGGAATGACTAGCGCTGTTGAGCCTGATTTCGTTTCTCTAACTAACAAGCCTATCATCCTTAAAGATCACTATGAGATTTCTGGATCTGATGCTTCTCAAATTGGTTGGATCGAAGTAACTGGTGAAGCTGGTCAAACAGGTTACCTATGGTACATCAAAGCTGAAGGAGATACTCGTAAGCGTTTCGAAGATTACACTGAAATGGCACTAGTTGAGGCTGAGAAAAACGGTGGTGACAGCTCTGCAAACGGAGTTGAAGGTACTGAAGGTCTTTTTGCTGCTATCGAAAGTCGTGGTCACGTTGCTACAGACGTATTCACTAGCACTGATGCTAAAGATGATCTAGCAAACTTTGACGAAATCCTTAAGAAACTTGACAAGCAAGGAGCTATCGAAGAGAACGTTATGTTCTTGAACAGAGATCAAGCTCTAGGTCTTGATGACATGCTTGCTGCTCAAAACGGGCACTATGCTTCAGGTGGATCATCTTACGGTGTATTCAACAACTCTGAGGACATGGCATTAAACTTAGGTTTCTCTGGTTTCCGTCGTGGATCTTACGATTTCTACAAAACTGACTGGAAATACTTAAACGATGCTACAACTCGTGGACTAGTTGGTGGTGTTAAAGGTGTGTTAGTACCTGCTGGTACTTCATCTGTATACGACCAAATCCTAGGTAAAAACATCAAGCGTCCATTCCTTCACGTGCGTTACCGTGCTTCTGAAGCTGATGATCGCAAGATGAAAACTTGGATTACTGGTTCAGTTGGTGGAGCTACTACATCTGGTGATGACAAGATGGAAGTACATTACTTAACTGAAAGATGTTTAGTAGTACAAGCTGCAAACAACTTCATGTTATTTAACTAATAACTAATGTAAGATTTACCCTCGATGTTGCGTCGGGGGTAATTTCTTACTTTTTTTACATTTATCTAATATTATTATATCATGGCTAAAAAAGCACAAACAAAATCACAAAGCAGTGAGTGGGTTGTAAAAGATAGATTATACACACTCAAAAGCAAAAAAACTCCTTTAACTTACACAATCAAATCAAGAAACATGTATTGGTTTGACGAAGAAAAAGGATATGAAAGAGAATTAAAATATACAGTTAATCAGAAAAGTCCTTTTGTAGATGAGTTCACAGGACCAGGTAGATTAGCTCACATCGTGTTTGAAGACGGAAGATTATTTGTTCCTAGAGAAAAACAAACACTACAAAAACTACTTTCTTTGTATCATCCAGACAGGGATAAAGTATATGAAGAATATGATGCAGAGATCGAAGCTCAAGACGATTTAGAAATTATTGAAGCAGAAGTTGACGCGTTGTTACTAGCTAGAGAAATGGATGTAGAACAAGCAGAAGCTATTATGCGCGTAGAAATCGGTTCTAAGGTATCAGACATGACATCTAAGGAACTTAAACGAGATCTACTAATATTTGCTCGTAGAAATCCTAGATTATTCATAGAGCTTGCTAATGACGAAAACGTAGCTGTTAGAAACGTTGGTGTTAAAGCGGCTGAAGCTGGCATCATTAAACTGTCTGACGATCAAAGAACATTTAAATGGGCAAGCAACGGAAGAATATTAATGACTGTTCCGTTTGACGAAAACCCATATTCAGCACTTGCTTCTTGGTTTAAAACCGATGAAGGTGTAGAAGTTTATCAAACAATTGAAAAACGATTAAAATAAAAAGCTCGGGGCCTTCGGGCCCCACTTTTTTTAACATAAAAAACTAATGGCTATAAACGTAAACAATGTATACAGAGTTGTTCTAGCAATAATTAACAAAGAACAACGAGGTTATTTAACACCAGATCAATTTAACAGACTTGCCCGACAAGCCCAAATGGACTTGCTGGAAAAGTCTTTTTATGATTATAACAGAGCATTGACTCGTAGAAACATGCAAGGTGTTAATAGCGAGTACGGCGATATAGCCGAAAAAATTGAAGAAAAAATTGAAGCTTTAACTACTAGTACTTGGTTGGATTTTGGACACACTGATCCTATAAAAGGAACTCCTTTACAAAACGAAGCTTGGTTAACTTCTAACTCTGACGGATCTATTGATCCAATTTACAAAATACTAAGTGTTAGTACTAATGGTTTAACTGGTCAAGGTAGAATTACTCAGGTTGAAAGAATGAAAAAATCTGAGTTTCTTTATTTAAACGCCTCAAAACTAACATCTCCGTCTCAAGCTTTTCCAGCTTATTACGTGGAAGATAGTAAGTTAACCATATATCCGGTTACAATAGAAGAAGCTACAATAGATTTTGTTAAAGTACCAGCTGCTCCAAAATGGGGTTATACTGTTTCTAACGGAGCTTATATTTATGATGGTAGAACACCTGCTGAAGCGGAATCTCAAGAAGGTGGTAACTATAATACCAACATGGGTTCTATAGATTTTGAACTACATGCTTCAGAAGAAACCGCTTTAGTTATTAGAATATTAGCTCTTGCTGGGATTATTATTAAAGACCCTACTATAATTCAAGTTGCCCAAAATGACGAGGCAAAAGAATTTAATCAACAAAACGCATAATAAATGGGACTACTAGAAGGAAACGATCAATTATATTACGCTGGTTCTCAGCAGTTTGTAGCAGATGGTGTTAGGACATCTTTTACCATAGACAACTTTGTTTCAAGCATTTCTACTGGTAACGATATTTATGTTTACGTAAACAACTATTTAGTAGATACAGGTTGGATATGGCAAACACCTAGTGTTGTTTTTTCTGTAGCTCCAGAAGTAAACTCTAACATACTTGTTGTTTTAAAAAATCACAGCTACGGAGGTTATAGATACACTTCTTTATCAGAGATCGTAAACAACTTTATTGTTGCTTATATTGGTGACGGTAAACTAGTTAGTAGAGCTAATCGTAGAGACGTTGTGTTTCATGCTAAGCGTGCAATACAAGAATTTAGCTACGATATATCAAGAGTTGAAAAAATACAAGAGGTTGAGGTTGGTGCATCGTTAACTATACCAATGCCTCGTGACTACGTAAATTACGTTGCTTTATCTTATGTAGATCAATACGGTATAGAACACCCAATACCTTTAGGTAGAATATCTTCAAAGCCATCACAAGCTATCGCTCAAGATAATGATGGTAACTACATGTTCTCAAATAATAACCTAGACGAAACATCGTCAATAACAGATCAAAGATTTGACAACTTAGATGGTGACGATATAAGTGGTATTCAAAACTCATATAACCAAGTTTATGACGCTGATTTTGCTAGCGAAATGCTTATTGAACCTGGAAAACGTTATGGTGGCGAACCTGAGTTAATGAATAAAAACGGTATGTTTATCATTGATGAAGCAAACGGTACATTTAACTTCTCTAGTAACTTAGCTGGTAGAATTATTACTATAAAATATATATCTGACGGTTTAGGTACAGATGACGAAATGAAAGTTCACAAATTAGCAGAAGAAGCTATATATAAGTATATTGCTCACGCTATTTTATCTACACTTTCTTATATACCAGAATACGTTGTAAATAGATTTAAAAGAGAACGTAGAGCAGCAATGAGAAACGCTAAGCTACGTTTATATAATCTTAAGATGTCAGAAATGACAAACGTGATGAGAGGTAAATCTAAACATATCAAACATTAATTAAATGCCTGAAATTAAAAACACTTTCCTTGGTGGAAAGATGAATAAGAGCCTTGATGACCGATTACTGCCAGAGGGTCAGTATCGAGATGCTTTAAATGTGCAGGTTACTAAAAACGACGATGGTTCAGAGTCTAACGTTGGTGTTTTACATAATATCAAAGGTAACGATTTAGCCCACACTACATTAGGTCTATCATCTAGCTATTCAGTTATTGGTGCTTTTTTTGATGACAAAAACAATACAATATACTACTTTGTTACTAATAGTGTAACTAGTCATAGAATATACAAGCATGTTCCTGGTAATCAACCAGAAGTAATCGTCAGCGGATTGTGGCTTAAGTTTCACGAAGACTATCCTATTACAGGCGTAAACGTTTTAGAGAATTATTTGTTTTGGACTGACAATAAAAATCAACCAAGAAGAATAAATGTAGATCTAGCAGATGATAGTTATTACGACTCAGATGAAAAAATATCTGTAGCTAAATATGCGCCTTACGCACCTCCTGTTATACAGGCAATGAATAACAATACTTCTATATTGTCAAGAGAAATAGAAGAAAAGTTTGTCCGTTTTGCTTATAGATACAAGTTTGAAGATAATACATATTCTTTAATATCTCCTTTTAGTTCTGTAGCTTTTGATCCTAAAGACAGTAATATAGGTAATAGTAACAATGTTACTTTAGACGACGAAGATAGGATACACACTACTTCTGAGTTTATAGGTATGGTAAACGGAATAAACGAGGTTGTATTGGATGTAGATGTGCCTAGTAACTTAGGAATAACGCATGTAGATATTTTGTACAAAGAGTCTGATTCTCCTGCTATAAGAATTTTAAATACAAAAAAATATTCTGAAGTTTCAGAAGGAACTTTAACTTACACTTATAAATCTGAACTACCTAAGTCAACACTTCCAGAAAGACAATTAACGAGAGTTTTTGATAATGTACCTGTAAAAGCTTTAGCTCAAGAAATTGTAGGTAACAGAGTTGTTTATGGAAATATAACTTTAGGTCACGATTTAGACGACAATATTTGTGATTACGAGATCTCTTATGGTACTAAAGAAAACACGACACTTTCTAAGCACTCTATAAAACAAAGAAGAACTTATGAAGTAGGTATTGTATTTAGTGATAAGTTTGGTAGAACATCACCTGTAGTATTGTCAAGCACGAGCACGATACACGTTGGAGCTAAAAACTCTGATTTTGACAGCTCTAACTTTGATGGTGACGCTTTAAAAATAATTTTTAAACCTGTTGAAGCAGGTGTTGGTGTAAAAAACGCTTATCACCCAACAAATAATCCTTTAGGTTGGTATTCTTATAAAATTGTTATAAAGCAATCAGAGCAAGAATATTACAACGTTTATACTAGTGGAGTGTTAAACTACATTGGTGATTACATAGAGTTAATAAACGATAATATAAATAAAGTACCAAGAGATAGTTCTAATTATAATTTAGAAAACGACAAGCTAGCATCTTCTGATGTTAAACTATATCCTAAGGTTATTAATGAGTATTATGATTTTAATCACGGTGGAGACTACGCTAGATCTTTAAATTCTAACGGCGACTTAATAAGCGTTAATTCTATAGGTAATCCAACAGACTTAGGATTAAAAACAGATACCACGAGCGCTATAACGGGCATGCCTAATGCGCTTGAAAATCCTTTAATGGCAAAGCTTTCTACAAAAAATTTAGGTGTAAATTCAAATAATTTTTACGCTAAGCTTGCTGTTTTTGAAACAGAGCCTACAAGATCATCGTTAGATATATACTACGAAACGCCTACTTGTGGTTTAGTTTCTGAGATTAATGATAATATCAATAATGTTACTTTAACTGAATTTAGTTTAAACAACGCTGACAGCGCTGACAAAGACGCTGATTTTTCAGAATCATCAAGATTAAATGATGTTGTAGCTAGTTTATATGGATTTGACGCTTCTGATGACTTAATAGGCTTAGGTGTTAGTTTTGCATTATCTACTGCTAATAATGAATTTAATATAATATATAATTCTTCTGAAAACATATATCAAATAACAACCAAAACAGGTTTTGCTTATGATAGCGTTACACCTGCTAATAATTCTAGATCATTTGATATTGTAGCTACATACGCTGGCACATCAATTACAAGAACGATAACTTTAAATATAACAAACGCTGATCCTACAATTGATTTTGTTGAAAAATCTGTAACAATGCCTACAGATCAAGTTGAAGATGTTAATGTTGCAATTGCTAATTTTAATGTTACCGACGGATCTCTTTCAGGCGCCACGGGAGTTCAATCAGTGACCGTATTGAGTGAAATTCATTATAATGCCGATGGTACTGTTGAAGATGCTAATGGCTCTGAATTTGCAGTATCATATACACCCGGTGCGCAAAGTGGTTATATTTACTTAAATGATAATCAGCATTTACATAATCACGTTACTGGTGATTACATAGTACTTACGTTGCAAGTTTCTGATGGGACAAACACAAGTACAGGTAATATTACAATAAATCTAACAACTAGCGGTGTTGTAGGCAGTGGAGATGAAGGAGCTACGATACAATACTACAAAGCAGCATGGTCTGCATTTGATAGCGCTGCCCAAGCCTGTGCTGCAAGCACACAATTATCTGTTTGGGAATCAATTACTATATTCTACGAAGGAACCAATGAACCAATGGACACTACTAGCCCATCTAATCTTTACATAGATAGAAACCTCACAATACTTGCTCCTTCCGGTTGGTATAAATCAACAGCGGGAACAGTTGGTAAATGGCTCGAGGGTAATGGTTCAGGAGCTTGGGTAGTTGGACCAACATCATGTACACAATAAATAAATTAGAATGGCTTACGTAAAAGAAATAGAATACTTTAACTGTTTTATACTAAAAGGCAATTCTGGCTATGACAACTATCATGTTGAAGAGTCAAGAATAAAAGGTGGTTATAACGAGCCTTTTGTTGATTATGGTGTAAGAGCGCATATTACAGACGAGGCATACGCTAGGCAAGAACGACCTAACGCTATGACTTATTCGGGTATATTTAACAATAAAACAGGCGTTAATAACACTAATGAGTTTTCTATAGGTGAAAATATAACTAAAGCAGTTGATATACAGCAAGGTTCAATACAAAAGCTTTTTGCTGAAGATACTAATTTGAATATATTTCAAGAAGAAAAAGTTTCTAGAGCCTTAATAGACAAAGACGCTATATACAGTGCTGAAGGTAGCCCAATAACAACTTCAACTGCTAACGTGATTGGTCAAGTTATATCTTATGGTACTAATTATGGTATCGGTAAGAATCCAGAAAGCTTTGCCTACTATGCTGGTAGAAAATACTTTGTAGATAAGCCGAAAGGAGCTGTTTTAAGGCTCTCTCGTGATGGAATAACTGAAATATCTAATTATGGTATGCGAGGTTATTTTAGAGACGCCCTACGCGATGCTACGTATATTCCAGGGATGTGGGATGTTTACAACAAAGACTACGTTGTATCAATCCAAGGCGGATCAGAAGATGTAACTTTATCTTTTGACGAAGCTGTTAATGGTTGGACTTCAAGGTATAGTTACATACCTCAACTTGGTGGTTCGCTAGACGGTAAATTTTATACGTTTAAAAATTGTGATGTATACGAGCACTACTCAAATGCGTCACAAAACAACTTCTACGGCACACAATACGAGTCAAATGTAGAACTATTGTTTAACCAAAATCCTTCTGCTAGCAAGAATTTCCTTACAATTAGTTATGAAGGATCAAAAACGTGGAATATAGATAATATAGAAGCAGAGCAAGATACTGATATTGTTGACACTGCGCAGCCAATAACAGCTTATAATGCATCAAATGGTGATTTAATTATATCAGGATTTAAACTTTATGACGGTAAATTTTACTCTAACTTAATGAATAACTCTACAGCAAAGGCTGGTGAAGTTGTTTTTGGAGATGACATGTCTGGAATTAAAGGTTACTTTGCTAAAATGAATATAAAAACAGACGCTAACACTTACCAAGAATTATTTAGCGTTTCAACTAATTATAATATTAATAGTTATTAATTATGGCATTTTTAGAAGGAAAAGCCGCGAAAAGAGCTAGATTAATGGCTCAAGATACGAGAAAAAAGTTAGATACACAGATAGCTAATAGACAAGCAATTATAAACCCTTATGCTAACGTATCTGATTTAAGCGGTATGATAACAAATCCGTTTGCTAACTTGCAAGTTGCTACAGGAGCTGCTCAAATGCAAGCTGCTGAGACAGATATATCTTTAGCATCAACACTAGATGTATTAAGATCTACTGGAGCCGCTGGTGGTGGAGCTACCGCTCTTGCTCAAGCCGCTGCTAGATCAAAACAAGGTATCGCAACTAGTATAGAACAGCAAGAAGCTAGAAATGCTCAACTAAGAGCTCAAGGCGCTCAACAAGCAATGCAAATGCGTATGAGTGAAGCTCAACGTATGCAAGAGGCTGATATTCTTGGGCAGACATTTATGTTCCAAGCTCAAGAACAAAGAGATGTAGCTGACATTTCAAGATCTGCAGCAATGCAGCAACAATACGAACAACAGTATCAAGACGTAAAAGCAGCAAACAAAGCTATGTTTGGACAAATTGCTGGAGGTGTTCTTGGTGGTTTAGCAAGTGGATTTGCTGGACCTTTAGCTGAAAAAATGCTTGAAGTATAATTATGGCACTACCAAAAGTTACACCAGGGACATACGACTACGGAGCATACGCTAAACCTACCATGGTAAAATACAAAGGTGGTCAAGAAGTTATAGGAGCAGCTATAGCGGGTGCTATTCAAAAAGGAGTAGAGACATTTACTAAAACAGCAGCTGAAATAAAACAAGACAAGGAAGCCGCTACTTCGTACAAAGTCCGATTAACTGAACAGATTGACCCAAGTATAAAAGCCTCAAACATGGAGACAATAAAGTCTCACATTAATGAAATGGGCGAACTTGAATACCTACGTAAAAGAGGCAAAATATCTGAAGAAGAATATCTTAATAAAAAATCTAATTTAGATACTACATTTCAATTTTTAAAGTCTATGCCTATGCTTTCTGATACGGCTTTAGATGGTGAAATAGACACTAGTAACTATAAAGGTGAAAATAAAGATAGAAACCTTGGTTTGCATAGGGCTCTTTCAAGTGGTAACCTTAGATTAGAAAAAGATAATAAAGGAGGTTTAATTGGTAAATGGAAAGGCGTTGATGACAAAGAATACTCTGCTGAAATTTCTGATTTAGTAACTAACGTAGATAAATACTTAGATCTTAAACAAAGATTTAATTTTTTAGATAGTGACAAACAAAGTCAACTCCAGGGAATAGCCGATGTTGTAGGTAGAAGTAAAGACATAAAAAACTACATGACAGATACCGTTAAAAGTTCAAGCGGTACTTACGAAGCTTTAAACGAACAGCAAGCCACTAAAGGTATTGCTGAATCTTCTTTTATAGATGCTTTTATTAAAGAGAACGGTGAGGATATATTTGAAGATGTTATTAAGCCAACAATTGCTAATACATCTAATATTAATCCAGATGATATAAAATATGACGAGCAAGCTGTTAGAGAACTAGTAGCTAATCAAGTTGCTAAAAAAGTTCAACAAACAGGAGTTAGAGTTCCTGAACAAAAACCAGTTGCTCAACCAACTCCAGAGCCACCAACAAGTACAGAAGAAATAATAGCAACTGTTAATAGTGGTGAAGCTGACCAAAAAATAAAAAATCTTTACGAGTTATCTTATGGTAGAGATCTAGTTGAATATAGAGGTAATTATATTTACGCTTATAATAGTCAAGAAGAAAAAGACAAAGGAGAGTTTGCTCAGAGAATAGACGTGACAGATCCTTTAGATATGGCAACGGCTTTAGCTAGAAATATTTTCTCAAGCGATTCTAAATATAATGAAACTAAATTATCTTTTATTAGATCTGGCGCTTTTGACGAATTTTACATGACGCCAGAACAGAAAAAAGCTAAATCAGTAGGTTTAAAAACTAACTAAATATGTACGAATTTAATGGACAGCAATTTTCTTTACAAGAACTAGAGAAACTTGCTAAAGATTCAAATATAACATTGGACGAACTTTTTCAGAAAAACCCTGCTTTAAAAGAAGTTAAGGGTGGTTCTAGTGAAAAGGGAAAGTCACAGCCACAGATAACGGGTGCGTCTGTGGAAAAACCAATAGCACCCGATATGGAATCCAGCTTGGAAGATGGTTCTTTGGAGCAACAAGAAGCTGATACTTGGATTGAAAGAACTTTTAATAAAAATCCATTAACCGATTTTTTCGGAGACATATACAGAGCTGGTGGTGCTGGTTTTAGACAAGCCGCTACTACTGGTGAAGCTATGGATGTTATTCTTAGTGGATCAAAAGCTACTAATGAAGAAATAGACTCGCTAGTTGAAGCTGTAAAAAAATCTAGAGAAATACCTTTATCAGATGAGATGAAGCGTTTTCAGAATATATATGAAAATTCTGGAGGTGGAGCTTATGGTTTTATGAAAGGTATTGCTGAGACTAGAGCACAAGCTATACCGCAAGTTTTTACTTCTAGTATGGCTATGATGCTTGGTTCTTTATTAGACTCTGAAGAAGTTTTTGCGTCTGCATTAACAGCTGCAGGTGCTGGTGCAGCGGGCGGAGCCGCGCTAACTCCATATTTAGCTGGTGCTGGTGCTATGCCTGGTGCTTTAACTGGTTTTATAACTGGTTTATCCGCAAGCATGGAATCAGCTCACACCTTCACAGAATTGCTTCAAGAAAAACTTATAGAAAACAACAAGGACTTTGAAAGAGAAAATATTAGAGAAATTCTTTCTGATGAAGAAAAATTTAAGTCTTTAAGAAACAAAGCTATTGGTAGAGGTGTTACTATTGGTGCTATAGAAGGTATAGGTAATGCTGTTTCAGGTGGAGCTTATAAAGCTATAAAAGGAACATCAATGTTGGCTAGAACTGGAAAGGTTGCTAGCGCTCTAGCTATAGAAGGTGCCGCTGGTGGTATTGGCGAGGTCGCTGGTATGGCTGTTGCTGGACAAGAAATGGATGCTGCTGAAATAGGTTTTGAAGCTACGGCTGGTATGGCTGGTGCTCCTTTGAGCTTTGTGAAAGCAGCTGTTTCTAAACCAGAATACATTGTTAATGGTGAAAAGGTAGATAGAAAAACATTAGAAGATGTTATAAATTCTGACAATGGAGAGAATCTTGCCACCGCTAGAATAAAGATAAAAAACGACCCAGAACTACTTAAAAGAGGTCAAGAAAAAATAAACAAAGCTATATCTAAAAAATCTATTGAAGGGTATATAACCGAAGAAACAGATATAGATGAGTTTGTTAATTTAGAAAGTGAAAAGTCTAAATTAGATAGCAAAACTTTTATAGGTAAAAAAAGAATATCTGAAATAGACAAAAGACTAAACGAATTATATAACAAGTATCAGTTAACAGAAGAAACTGTACAAGAAGAAAAAGTTTCTATAGAAGAACAACGAGCAGTATTAAGCGAAGTTGATTTAGCTAAAAAATATGCCACAGTTGAAACTTTTGAAAAATCCGAAGATTTTTATAATCAATACAAGGAAGCAAAAAACAGAAAAGACATTGCCGAAGAAATACAAGGTAAAGAATCTGAAGTTGCTGGTTTTAGAAAATCGGATGGTACTTTAGTTATAAATGTTGAAGGCGCAGCAAAAGTAAAACAATTCAGTGTTGCGTCTCATGAATTACTTCACAATATATTAAGATCCACTTTCGCGGATCAAAATAAAGCACAAAAAATTGTAACAGAGTTTAAAGATATAGTTTCAAAACAAAAAGGTTTTGAAGCTGTAGCTAAAAGACTAGAGTCTTATGACGGTGATCCTGCTCAATTAGAAGAAGTTATTACATTGACAAACGATGCAATAGCTAGTGGTAAATTAGAAGTTACTGATACTGTACTTGATAAAATCAAAAGAATGCTTGAAAAGCTTTTTGCTACTTTTGGTTTTGAAAAAGCAGAATTTGAATCTGGTAAAGACGTATACGAGTTTTTAAAAACATATAGATCAGATTTTAAAGAAGGCAAGGCATTAAGCGCGAGAGCAGCTAAACTAGCCGAAGCAGGTAAAACATTCGAAGGCGAATTTGCATCATTAGATATAGATGCTGAGTTTACTAAATTCAATAGCCCAAGAGACTTTGTAAATAAAACATTGACTGTTGATGTTAAAGATCAACCATTAATGGATTTTAATTTACAAAACACTAAGTTTGGTAATATGATCGGTGGAACAGTAGAAAGTATAACTAAAAGGTTGTATGATCCTATTCCAGCAGAAGCAAAACAAATAGTTACTAGAAATGACTATAAAGACGCGTTGATATCAGAAGCAGCCGCAATGGTTCAAAACGAATACGACGTAGAAAAACAGTCTTTAACTAAGTTTGTAAATAATAGACTTAACTTAAGAGCTAATTCTTTAGCCAGCAAGTTAGGTATAAAATCTGTAGAAGAAGGTATTACTACTGATATAGATGAAATGAGAAATCAAGGTGTAGAACAAGAAGAAGTTTTACAAGATGACTTTGAATCTATACAAGCTGAAGTTGAGCAAATGGAACGTGAAGCTGCTAGTTTAATTGATCCTATAACTTTATTAGATGACGTAGAAGGAGCTGTTCAAGACATTAGAGACAATATAGGTTCTATAGATTTAAATTCTTTAGTATTTAAAAAAGTTCCTAATCTTGTTGCTGAAAAATTATCAGAAACATACGGTGTTCCAGCTATAAAAATAACAGATCTAAAGAAAAACCTAGGTACAAAAGAGTTAGTAGCTGCTCAAGCTGTTCTTAAAAATCAAGCAGTAAAAATAATAAGAATACTTCCTAATGGGGCTGTGACAGAAGCTGCTTCAGAAAAACTAATAGGTACATCGACAGGTATGCCTAATAATATTCTTAAGAACTTCTATGAAAAAGATGAAGTTAGAAGAAGAGAAGCACAAGGTCTTTTTGAGTTTAAAAAGAAAAACAATATA
>ENA-OUOG01002678-OUOG01002678.1-marine-metagenome-genome-assembly--contig:-NODE-2678-length-17977-cov-5.027877_pt1 | contig 17977 bp, 8 predicted proteins | sample MGYA00248635_ERZ508505 | MGnify/ENA primary metagenome ERZ508505 (study PRJEB26176, sample SAMN06267871) | marine metagenome | isolation source: Saanich Inlet, British Columbia, Canada | place: Pacific...
GCGGTATGGTCAACGCCGAGCGCCTTCGCCACCTCCTCGGCGACGGATTCTAACGTGGGCGCGGGCGCGGCGGCGGGCGTCTCGCCCTCCCCCTCAGCCTCCGCCGTGTCCCGCGGGTCCGGGCCGGACATCCACTCGGCCATCCACTCGTCCGACGCAGAAAAACTGGCCGTCTGGTTTGTATTTTCGCGCGGCGCGAACCGCTCGGCGACGAAGAGCGAACCGCGATTCTCGCTCGCCGCGCGCTCCGCCGCGTTCATCCCCGCGGGCTCCGAGGCGAGCGAGTCGTCGTGGCCGTAGGTGGCCGGGAGGAGCGACGCGTCGCGGTCGCGCGACGCCGGACCGGGCGTCGCGAACGAGGCGCTCCACGGGGGGAAACGCGCGGGGTGCAGACTGGGTTCCCACGCGCGCTTCGCGTCGGGCGCAACCGTCTCGGCGACCGCCGTCGCCGCTCGCAACCAACGCCGAGGCGATACGTCGTCCATCTCTTTCGACGATACGTCATCCATCGCCGTCCGCGCGGGGACACCCACACCCGTGTGCTCCTCCTCCTGCGCGCCCGCGCTCGCGAAGGGGAGAGCCGAATCGGGGGGAGGCGCGCCGTCGCCCTCGAGCGCCGGGAACGCGCCCTCCGCGCTTAGCTCCGACGAATCGTACCCGCGCGCGCGCCACGTCGTTTGCGCGATTGGTTTCATGAAACAAATCTCCTCCCAGGGCTGAATGGCGGAGCGCGCCATCTCGTCTGTACCGATGGCGCTGCGGCGCGCGAACGCCGACGCGCGAAAAACCGGGAACAGAGGCGGACGTTTTCTTTCCGACACGAAGGATCCTTCCGGCGGCTCCGCCAGCGCTTCCGTTCTGGCGACGCCGAGGCGCGCTTCGCGCGTCTCCTCGGCGCGCGCTCTGAAGAACGCGCGACGTTTCGGGTCGAGCGTCTGCTCCAGAACCTCTAAATGACCTTCGCGCGCGTCGGTGAACGTCATGACGTCGCGCGCGACGAACGCCGCCGCGCCGTCGAGGGAACCGGCCTCGCCCTTCGCCGCGCGTAACAGCCGCCGCACGCCGCGAAGCCTTTTTTCCGCGCGGTTGCGCACGATGACCCGGCGCCCGGCTTGCGCGAAGCGGTCCAGCGCCTCGCGGCGCTTGGGCCAGTCGTCCGCGGACAACGGGTTGAACGTCGGCTCGAACGTCGAAAACGCGTTTTCGTTTTCGTCACCCTTTTCGCGCTCTGAAGAAGAAGACACGTCGTACCTCGCGCCGAACGCGGCGGGCTCGCCGGCGGCGAGACGAGCCATCGCCGTCGACGCCTCGACGTACCGGAGGGACGCTTCGCGCGCGCGCCGGCGACGCGTCGCCGCCTTTTCCTCCTCCGCCGTGCGCTTCGCCTCACCGACGGCGACGCACTCGGTCCACTCCTTACTTTTCTCGAACCGACGCACTCTGTCGAACTCGCGCTCGAACAAATGCGCCTTCACCTCCGGCTCGAGCTCGGGGTCGTCGAGAGCCGCCATGGTCTCGTCTTCGCTCCGCGAGCGAAACGTCGCCGCCGCGAACAACCCGCGAAGCGCGGCGACGCCGCCGACTTCGCGCGCATCCTCCTCCTCAACCGCATTTGGTCGCTCGCCATCTCTCGCCGCTTCTTCTTGATCGTCATCGTCGCGAGGATGAGGATCCTCCGCTTCCGTTGGATCCTCCGCATTCTCCTTGGCGCGCGCGGCGCCCGCGGCGGCGAGCAGCTTCCTGAACGCCGCCGCCGCCGCCGACGCCTTCATCTTGGCGATAGCCCCGGCGGCGGTGGCCACCGACTTGCGCAGCGTCGCCGCCGCGCTCACGCGCGCGTCCCGCGCCGCCATCGCCTTCTCGATGTCCTTCGCGCGGAGCTTCCCGTGCTTCTGGCTCAGGACGCGCGCGAAGTCGCTCGCGCCGCGAAGCTTCCGGGGAACGAACACGCCGTCGACCAAGTCCTCGGACGCGTCGGAGACGTATCCGTTTTTTTCGAAAGCGTCCTTCTCCTCCCCGTCCGCCGTCTCGGGCGAGGAGACGTCTCGAGGCGCGTCGAGGACCGCGCGCGCCGAGAGCTTACGCCCGCGCGGGCCGAGTTCGGAGTGCGGAAGGGAGTGCTTCACGATCGCCTCGGCATCAGCCTTGGCGTACCCCGCGGCGCGAAGCTCGAACGCGGCGACGACGGCGTCCGCGCGGAAAGTCGCGTCGTCGCCTCCGCTTCGTCGGCTCGGAAGCCGGGGTTTGGGTTTCGCGGGCGGCGCGGGTCGCGGCGCGGGATTCAGAGGGGTGCGCGTGTTTTTCCCCGCGTTTTTCGTATCGATGGCGTTCGCGGGAAACCCCGTGCCGCGCACCTGGCACACGAACGGCCGGAACCCGAACTGCGCGACGCGCACCTCCAGCTCGAGCGTCGCCGTCGCGGCGACGCTCGGAGTAAACGCGATGGCGATCGTCGCGCACCCCTCCGCCGGCACTATTCCCGACGCGGGCGTCACCGAGAAACAAGAAGTCTTTTCTTGTTTTCCGGCGTCTTTCCGACATATCAGCTCGTACTCGAACGCGATGGGCGCCGTGCACGTCATCGTCACCGTCTTCTCGTGCGTCTCGCCAACCGCTCTTAAACCGAAGTCGACGACTTTTGGGAACGCCACTTCGTTCATCACCGGGTACGCGTGCACCGGGAGTACTAAACCTTCAGCGCCCTCCGCGTGCACGCGCACGCAGTCGTAGTAGTACCGCACGCCGTCTTTCGGCGTGAACACGACGGTGATTGTTTCGCTCACGCCGGGGGCTAACTTGCCTCCGCGCGTCTTCGCGTCTTTTGTTACCTTATTTCGCGGAAGTACTTTGAAGTGCTCGGTGGTGGGTTCGATCACGACGAGCCGCTTACTCTTAACGCCCGTGTTGGTCACGACGAACGTCTGCGTGTGTGTCTTGCCGAGTTCGAACCCGCCGAAGTGCATCACGGGGGGACGCACGGCGAAGGAAGACGAAGACGCGTTTGAAGAAGATGGTGATTCGTCTCGAGACGAATCTAAACCTCGAGAAGTCGCGAGACTGGTCGTCGTCCCGACGCGCTCGAACGCGTGCCGCTCCAGAAGCGTGTGCTTCTCCCGAGCGATCCGCGCGAGCGTGTCGGGGGGGTCATCTGAATCGACCAGCGCGTCCGTCGCGCGGGGCAGAGTCGTTCTTGGAGACATGGCCAGGAGATCGATCTCCTCTCCTCGCGACGACAATACGCGCGTTGACCGGCACCCCGAGTAATCGAGCGCTTCGAGAAGTCGTCTGGATTCTCCGACCCACGTCGTCTCCGGACGCCTCGGACCCGCCGCCGACGCCCGGCGGTTTCGCTCGACGACGACCCGGCACTCCGCGGCGTCCTCCCGTCGCTCGGGGGCCACCACCGCGGCGCCGGCGCCGAAGTCACTGGGCGGGGGACGGGAGATGCCAAAACGAGAAAAGGAAGAAAAAGGAGAGAGCAACGGCACACATTTTTTTCTTCCTCGGTCGCGCCGAGGAAAAAGGGCGACGTTCGCGGCGATCCCGCCATTCGTCGCGGCGCGGCCGGCGATCCCGTCGCGGACGGTCCACGCTCGACCCGCTTCGCGATGAAGGTTTCTCTTTCCGAGCGCGCGTACGTCAAGCTCGCGCTTCACGCGGCGAAGCACCCGACGCGCGACGCGCTCGGCGCGCTGGTGGGCCGCGTCAAGGGCGAGGACCTCGAGGTCACCGACGCGCTGCCGATGACGCACACGCCCTTGTCGGTGACCCCGACCGTGGAGATCGCGCTGGAGCAGTTCGCGCACCACGCGTCTTTGGACGGCGACCAGAACCTGGTGGGTTTGTACCTGGCGAACGAGCGGTTGGGGAACGTCGGTTTGGGGCCCAACGTGTGCGTCGTGGCGGACGTGATTCGGAACGCCGCCCCGAACAAAAACGCAATCGCGCTCGTCGTCGACGCCGAAAAGTTGAACGACGCGCTCGACGAGACCGAATCAACGACAGAGCCGAAAAATCACGGGTTGATTCTCATGCGCCGCATAGGTGATGGTTCCACGTGGGAGACGGTCGGGGGTCAGTCCGGTGTGGTGGTCGTGGAGCCGAGCGCGACGAGCTCCGCGAAGGCGCTCTTCGCGTCTCCCGACGCTTTGCGAAGCCTCGTCGACTTCGACGACCACCTCGATGACCCGGCGCGTGATTGGCGGAACCCGGGAGTGGACGGGATGCTCGCCAAGTGAAGTAAAGGCGTTTTGTTTTGGTGGCGGAGGAGTTGTCACGAGTGTGCTCTTGATATCGATCGATGACGTCTCTATAGGCTTCGGATGTCACCGCGTGTCGTCGATCGCGTATACGCGCCTTTTGCGCCATTCGCGCAGAGGCGCGAGGTGCGAAAAAAAAAGTCGTCTCGAGATGTCGTCCGTCCCGATTTCCGGGCACCTCGCCAGTCTCGCCACGACACTCGGATCGGATAAAACACTCCGCACCCGCGCGGTCCCACCGCCGTCTGGAGATGTTCGCCACCGCAGCCGCCTTGACTGTTTGCCCATACGCGCCGCTCGCGCGCGCGTCCGCCTCGCGACGCGGCTCGGGCGACGCGTCGCTCGCCCGCCGCGTCGGTCGATCGCCCGTGTCCGCGCGTTCCTCCGCGCGTAGAGGACGAGTCGTGGCGCTTCGCGCGGCGGCCCCGGAGGACGACGAGGTGTTGTCCCCCATCGAGCTCATGGAGCGGCGCGTCAAGGGCAAGAGGTCGAAGCCCAAGGAGGGATACTTCGACTCGTACCCCACGAAGCAATCGGACGAGCCCCTCGGGCTGTGGGAGACGGACCCCAAAGCGTGGGACGCGAAGCCCGCGCTGGAAAAGGCGTGGAGCGCGTGGAGCGGCGAACCCGGGATGATGTTTTGGATGAACAAAGGCTCATACTGGGGGGCCGGCATACTGGCGTTCATCTGGGTTCTGTTCCGGCTCGTCGGCCCCGCGCTCGGGCTGTACCAGCTCAACTGAGTCGGCGTGCGTAAAACGCGCGGCTAACGCAGACACAAAGGCGTCGTAGTGAGAGCGTATGAGCCGTAGTGAGAGCGCGCGTAGATTGTGACGCGCTCGACGAGAGAACACTGTACGTATCCTACCAAAGGTATAAAAAATCACCCGACGCGAGCTCGCGGCGTACTCCTTTGATACTCGTACATCGTACGCGGTTCACTACGTAGTTCGTCTCCCCACAGTATGCATACTACGTCGTGTTCGCGTCGAGGTGTTTCTGAATCTCCAGCGCCCACCTGTTCGCGGTCACCGGCCCGTCCACGCGGCACCTTACACACGAGCCGAGTTTGGCAAACGCGTCGGTGTGTTCCTTTAAAGTCACCGCCAACACGCAAGCGCCGGCGGCGGCGTCGAACGCCGCGCGAACAGCCGTTATGTCACAGTGGCGCACTCTTCGTGTCACGCCTGAATCGCAATCCTGAAACGATAAACCGCCGAAGTTTTTCGGCGTCGCGCTGTGCCACACGACGCACTCGGACCACTTACCGCGGTCGGTCTTGTTCGAGTCCTGTCGAGGAGCCGACGCGCCGCTGTTCACGAACTTGGTCTCGAACGTCGCTAACAGCGAAGACGACGAACCCGAACCGGACGACGCGCGAGTTTGACGCGCGCAAGAATTTTGTGATTGTTTCTCCGCGCCAGACCCCAAAGGTCCGCGCGCGGACTCCAGCTCGCGCCTGGCGTTCGTGAGCTCCTCCCACAGCGCGCCCATGCGCCGCACCTGCGCGCGCGCCAGCGCGAGCTCCTCCTCCGTGGCGGCGGCGCGGCGCTGCGCCTCGCGCGCCGCCGCGGCGGCGTCCTCGGTCAGACGCGCCTGTTCGCGCAGCTGCCGCGCGAACCGCGCGACGAGGCGACGCGGCGACGACGAGGAGGCGTCGTTCGCGGAAAACGCGCCATCCGCCGGACTGCGAGAAGATACGCCGTTCGAACACTCGAAAGTCTCCTCGCGGAGACTCGGAGTCTCCTCGGCGCCGGCGCGTAACACCGGGGTGACCGCCTCGAGCAGCGCCGCCGTCTCGCGACGCACGCGGCGTCCCTCAGCGGTCTCCAGGGGCGACGCGAGCGGCGTATGCGCATTCAGTCGGGGCGACGCGGACGACGAGCGCGAAGCGAAAGCGTCGGCGTCGTCGTCGAAGGAGGCGTCTTTCGACGACGACGCGCTTTTGTCGCGCGCCGGCGTCGCCGCCCCGACTGAACGCTCATACCCTTCGGGGTCCTCCGCGAGCGCCTCGATGCGCGTCCTCGCGCTGAGGAACGCCGTCGGTGGGTTCCGGCGCAGCGTCACCGACCGACCGCTTCTAGAGCTTTCGCGTGATGACGAGTCCTCAGAGTCGTTCGTGGAAAGAAAGCTCACCGACGAGTCGGACGCCGCGGAGGACTCGGACTCGGACTGAATGCTCATACGGGGAGACGCGTTTGGGACGGCTTCGTCGCGCGCGTCGTCGTCCGACGCTTCCGAAGACTCTTCCGCGTTGCCTTGAAGTTGGTGTGCTTGTTCGTCTTCCCGCAAAGAACCCGGACACACGATGACGCGTTGGCTGCGCGTCTCGTTTTCGAGATTCGCCGCAACGAAGGCGCGCTCGTAGCAGTCGACGCACACGCGCGCGGCGATTGCTTTTTTTTTGGTCGTGGACGGCGCCTTGGTCACGGGCTCGGCGGTTTCCGGGTCGAGCAGCAGCCGCGCGTCGACGCACTGTTTACAGAACACGAGGCCGCACGCGCGGCAGTGGTGGCGGCGGAGCAGCACCGTGAACGGCTTTGAGCACGGTTTGTTACCGCACGCCTTCGCGTCCTTGTCGGGGACCCAGTGCGTTTTGGGTAACGACGGTTTTCGTTCGCGGACGGCGGTCGTTTTGGACGACGTCGATCGCGTCGCACGCGCCTCGCCGGGGAGGAGCGGGCGCTCGACGAGACCTCCGAGCGCGGCGTACGCATCCGACGCGCCGCACGGGACTCCCCGCGCGCGAGGAGACGCATCAGGCGTGTCGGGCGAGGCCGGGGACGAGGAAGCGTCCCCGGTCGCCGTCCCGAGCGGCTCGGGACGCGTCGGGGATGCCGAGGCGTCCCGAGGGACTTCCCCGTCGAGGCACGTCGCGACTTTCGCGGGGGACGGCGCGAGTCGCGCGTCGGCGTGGTGCGCCGTCGCGCCGGTCATCGCGCGCGCTCGTGCGGTGCGAGTCTCGGCGCGAACGCGCTTCCGAGCGTGCGCGCCGGCGGGGACACCCGGCGGGCGCGCGCGGAGGTCTGCGGGAACGAGTCTCGGCTCGGCAAGTTCCCCTCTGCCGGTTCGAAACGGCCGAGAGCGAATTTTTGGCGCATTTTTTGGATGGCGCGTGTCCGGCGAAAGAACTCGAGAACCGAGGTCTAATAAATTGAAGAAAAGGCGATGTGGGAAACCAAGCGACGTCTCGTGGTTTTCTCGTAACGTCCGATCCGCGGCAGATCTCGGCACTCGACCGTCGCGCCGCGGCCTGCGCCATGCAGACCGAGCCCATTCCGGGACTTCCCGAGCATGTCGTCAGCACGCACGTGCTTAAGTTCCTCGAGGACCCCGCCGACCTCGCGAGATTCAAGACGGTGAGCCGCGCGGCGCGCGACGCGGTCGTGGCGACGAGACGTCGCGTGCGGGAGCTCGAGGAGCAGGAGGCGGCTGAGCTGGGGTGTCTGAACGCGCTGCGTCGGCTCGAACGCCGAGGTCTGCTGGACAAGCAACACTTCTGCTCGGTCGCGGCGGGGAGCGGTCATTTGCACGTCTTGAAGTGGGGACGGGAGATCGGATGCCCGTGGGACGCGTGGACGTGCGCGGCGGCGGCGTGGGGTGGCCATCTCGAGATGTTGCGGTACTTGCGACGCGCGGGATGCCCGTGGGACGCGCGGACGTCCGCGGCGGTGGCGATCCACGAGGACACCAGGCTCATCGAGTTCGCGCACACGAACGGCTGCGTGTGGAGCAAGTACACGTGCGCGAACGCGGCGAGCGTCGGGAACCTGAACGCGCTGCGGTACGCGCGCGAGCACTTCTGTCCGTGGAACGAGTGGACGTGCTTCGCGGCTGCGGAACGCGGCCACGTCGGCGTGTTGCGTTGGTGTAGGGAAAACGACGCTCCGTGGGACACGAGAACGATCATCGTGGGCGCGAGAGGCGGACACCCCGAAGCGCACCTCGAGGTGCTGACGTGGTTACGAGCGGAGACGAAGTGCCGATACGACGACAGAATATGCAGAGTCGCGGCGGAGCACGGCGCGAGGTACGTGGTGGACGGGATGCGCGACCGATGCGGATGCGCGTGCGAGATGCACTCGGAGTGACGACTGACGACGACGCGATACGAAGCGTCGTACGTACGTTTTTAACGTTGATAAAAAGACACGACACAAAGAGTACCTCTCCTTTTAACCGACGGTCGTCGTCGTCGAGATCCAAAAATATACTGTAAAAAAGGCATTCATCAGCACGCGTCGTCGGCGAGTTCCACCTCGTTTTCCAAAATCTGCTCGAGGCTCTGCTTCTTGCGGATGAGGTGCATGGTCCCGTCGCGGCCGCGCATCACCTCCGGCGCCTCCGGGAAGGAGTTGTAGTTCTTGGAGGACATGCCCGCGCAGTACGCGCCCGCGCCTTCGATCACGAGCATGTCCCCGCGCTCCACCGCGCCCATCTCTCGCTCGGCGATGGACTCGGCGTCGTCGGGTCCGGGGGTCAACAAGTCGCCCGACTCGCAGCAGTGTCCGACGACGACGTACTTTTGCGTCGTCTTCGGCGTAGTCCCGTCGGCGGCGACGGCGACGAGCGGGTGCTGCGCGGCGTACAGGGACGGTCTTAAAACCTCGGTCATGCCCGCGTCGAGTTTCAAAAACACGTGGCCCTCGTCCGTGCCGGTCGTAACCTTGTCCTGCACGGTGGTCACAATCGCGCACGAGTTGGCGAGCAGAAAGGTGCCGGGTTCGATTTCCAGGCGAAGCTCGGTGCCGGTTTCCGCTTTGTACGCCTCGAACAGTTCCTTCACCGGCGCGCCGACGATCTGCAGATCGGTGGATTTCTCATAAGCCATGCGCCCGACTTTGTACCCGCCGCCCAGGTTCAGCGTTTTCACGGTGGGAAACTCGCGGCACAGGTCCAAGGACATGCCGCTGGTTTTCATCCACACCGCGGGGTCCGAGCCGCTGCCGATGTGCGTGTGGATGCGCACGACGTTCAACTCGTACTTCTCGCACAGCGCCTTCGCTTCCGGAAGGAGCTCGTGCCAGATCCCGAACGACGAAGACGGACCGCCGACGTTGGTCTTGCCCGTGCCTCCCGACCCTAATCCGGGGTTGAACCGCAGACCGATCTCGCCTCCCGGGAACGCCTTGCCGAACGCCTCGAGCTGCGACAGCGAGCACGCGTTGACCTTGAGGCCGCGCTCCACGAGCTCGGGGAAGAAATCGGGAAACTCCTGCGTCGAGAGCGAGATGTCGGCGTAGTCGAAGCCCGCCTTGACGGCTCTGCGCACCTCGTACCCCGAGCTCGCGTCGATGTTCAGGCCCTTCTTGCGGAACACCTTGAGGATCGCCGCGTTGGGCGACGCCTTCATGGCGTACCGCACGGTCAGGCCGAACGCGTTGGGGAACGCGAGCGCCTTCTCCGCCTGCTCCTCGAGGCGCGCGAGATCGTAGACGTACGCGGGCGTGCCGAACGCGTCGCGCACCGCCTTGGCCTCCTCGGGCTTGAGGAACTGCAGGGACTCCACCGCGGCGTCGCCCGCGGCGGCCACCTGCAGGACGCCGCGAGCGGCGCGAGCGGGGCGCGCGGAGACGCGCGCGCGCTTCGTGACGCTCGCGGACTTGGCGGCGGCGGAACGCACCGCGGGGGCGCGAACGCCCGCGAGGGAGGCGGCGGAGGCGGACATCGCGACGGCTGGTCGGTGGCGGTGTCTTGGTGTCGGCGAGGTCGTCAGGCGATGAGCCTCGTGTCCGGTGATGTGACGCGGGCGGTGCGGTTCGAGCGCTCGAGACGCGAGTCGCGGGAAGCGATCGCGAAACCGATTTCGTGTTTTCGTCGTCTCGACGCGTCGCGACCAGACGGATTTATCCCGCGAAAAAACGCCGGTTCGGAGGCCACGTCGACGTGTGCCTTCCGCACACTCCGCCGCGCGCCCCGCGGGAGTCCCCCTCGACCCACGCCGACGATGCTCGGGACCGCGCCGCTCGCGCGCCCCGCCGCGGAGGCGCCCTCGGCGCGCGTCTCCTCGCGCGCCGCCCCGGCGGCGCCCCGTCTCGGAAGCGTCGCGCAAGTCTCCGTGCGTCGTCTCGAGACGCGATCGAGGACGAGAGCGTCCGCCGCGAACAGTCCGCCCGGCGTTTCTTCGCCGGCGGTGCCGTCCGCGGAAGTCTCGACCGGGTTCTCTCCGATCGCGGAAGTCCCCGCCCCGCCGTATGAGCCGTCGTTATACGGCGGAGCCGAGGCTCCTAATAGCTTCGAGCCTCGAGTCCAGGTGGGTCCCACGGTGGCTTCGTTGGCCATCCTCCTCGCGTTCGCCGTCGTGAACCGGCGCGTCGCCGCGGCGGTGGAAAAGCGCAAAGAAAGAGAGGACGCCGAGGAAGCTCTGCGGCTCGCGAAGCTGCGCTCGCTGGACGGAAGCGCGGACTTTGACGAGGTGCAGAGTTTCGGGGACGCGCTGGACAACGCGCGCGCGGCGGAAGCGGAAGCGCGAGAAGTCCTGGCGTTTCTCGGAGCCGACGTGCGCGTGCGAATGCCGCAACCGCTCGGGAAGCCCATCGCGCGCGTCGAGGAGGAGGAGGCGCGCGTCGGCGAGGAGATTCGGAGGCGGAGGGAGGAACGGCGCGGCACAAACGCTTCTTCTTCTTCTTCTTCTTCTTCTTCTTCTTCCGCGCGCGCGGGTGGTTCCGGGAACGGGGGACGCGCGAACGCGCGCGGAGACGACGAAGGCGTCTCGGGTGGTCCGCCGGGATGGATGACGGCGACGGTGGGTTTCGTGTTAGCGATCCTCACCTGGTCCGCGGTGGGTTTACTGTTCTCGCCGGACCCGGCGGCGGGGCCGGCGCTGACCCCGGAGCAGGTGGAGGAGCAGCTGGCCGTGCGGGGGTACGACGTGAAGCGCTTCCAGTGAACGACGCACCGAAAACGAAAAGACTATGATAGCCATGGAAAACGACTAGTTACGCACGCAGACTACGTACTCCACGCGTTAACCCTAAACCGACGATCCACGAAAAGAAGAAACATCGCGAAAACGTCTCTTCGAGCGGCGTCACGCGACGCGCTCGTACACGCGCGCGCTTCTCGTCATGCCCTTGAACTCCTGCGCGCACGCGCCGACGAATCGCAATCCTGAAAACTCGCGCGATAAAATATCGTGCTCGTTTTCGTTTTTTTTTCCAGCAGTTCGCCCCTCCCTTCTCGCGCGCCTCTCCGCGAGGTCCGCCCCCCGGTCTCCCTCGGTGCCCTCTTCCCCGAACGTCTCCGTTTCGGACGCGCTGCGGTGCGTCGGCGCGAGGAACACGAGTCGACCGCCGACGCGCAAAGAGTCAGAGGCGGATTCGAAAACCGGACGCATGAATGTTTCGCTCGCCACGAGGTCCATCTCCGCCGCGGACGAAAGCGGCGCGTCTTTTTTTAAAGCGCTTCCGTTTTTGATCCTCGGCGCGCGCAGCCCGTACGGCGGGTCGCACACGATCGCGTCGAAGAGAAAACACGTTCGCGATTCATTCGCGTCCCCGGGGACTCGAGGCGTACCGGTACATCTTCGAAGCGGCGACGAAAACGCGTTGGCTTTTACGACGTCGCGAAGATCCGAACCGGACGTGACCGGACGCACGTCCGCGCCGAGCGCGAACGGCGCGCCCAGCGCGATCGCCGGGGCTAACAGACCGCCCGTGCCCGCGAACGGGTCGAACGTCACGCTGTGACGCTCGACGCGCGCGAGGTTGGAGACGATCGCGGCGAGCGCCGGCGACGCGGGCGCCGCGCGATATTCAAGAGAAGTATACTTCTCGTCGTCTTCTTCTTCTTCTTCTTCTTCTTCTTCTTCTTCGCGGCGCGGCGCTTTTCCCGTCTCAGCGTTTTTGTTTTTTCCCGAAGAGCTTTCCCCGCGACACCCACCGCCGCCGCCACCGTCTCGAGTGCACGCGCGTACGTACCGCAACGCCGCCTCCGCCGCGACAGGGCGGGTCAGGCAGAACGCGCGCTTTGTATCGACCCAGGCGACGCACGCGTGCGTTCGAAATTTTTGCGTTTTTTCGTTTTTTTTTTCGCTCGAGCCGCACCCGTCCGTCTCGTCGTCGCGCTCGGGGTCCAGCCACGTGCCCGCCACGCACGACCGCAGCCACTTTTTTCGTGCCTTGGCGCCGACCGCCGCGAGCGGCCCGCCGCCGTTCGCGGCGGTCGCGCCGGGGAAGCGCATGAGCAACGCGTGCGGGCGACGGGAGAAAAACGTTTGGGCGCAGTCGTCGGCGTCGCCTCGCGTTTTTTTTTCCCGCGACGCCGTTAACTCGAGCGCGACGATGGCCCGCCGCAGCGTCTCGCGGTCGCGTCCCTCGCACAGGATCTCGTGGAGCGTCCCGGCGACGAGCCGGGACCCGATGCGCGACGCGACGGCTTCGCTCATCGGGCGCTTCACGGGAGAAGGACCCGTCGAGTGGCGCATGCGCGCGCGCGCAGCCTCCGTCTCCTCGGAGTTTCCAAAGGGAGACGACGCATCGTCGATTTCCCCGGCCGAGCGCGCTTCCCTGGTGAACAACCCGTGAAGCGCGAGGAACTCCTCCACGGCGAAGTCCGCGAGGGGCTCGCTCCACGGGCGCGCGAGCACGTGGCAACCCTCCGTGGAGGGGCACAGCAGGTGCTCGCGCATCGCAATCTGAGGGGCGGAGGCGCGCGATAACGCTTTTCTTGGGAGACACTTTTTCGAGGTTCTCGGAAAAAAGTCGCGACCGCCGCCTCCGTGGCGTGATTAACGAATGTCTCCCTTTCCGATCACCACTTCACAGGCGCACCGGCGTGATGCGCGCGGCGTGTTTCGCCGTCCCGGCGGTGCCTCGCTCGAGGGCGCGACGTGAAGGAAGCGGCCGGCTCGCGCGGCGGCGAGGCGGACCCGCGGCGAACGCGTCGAGACGCGATGTCGAGACGGACGAGGAGGCTTCGAAACAGAGCCTATGCGACGATCGACCGGTCGACGGCGCGACGCTCAGTCGACGCGCCGGGCTGGTGATAGGCGCCGCCGCTCTCACTCAGGCGGTCCCCGTTTCGAACTCCGCGGTTTGGCCATCCCCGGCGTCCGCCAAGCTCGCGCTGGAGTACGACGGCGTCCCCGCGGTGGCGTACGCGTTCGACGCCACGCTGGAGGTCGTGGCGCTGCGCGGCAGCGTCCCGAGCCAGTGGGAGGCGGAGTTCAACAGGACGCTCCGCAAGGGCAAAGTCTCGCTGAGCACGGCGGCGACGCCGAAGGATTTGTACGAGTCTTTGAAGCGAGCGAGTACGGCCGCGAATGTAGGGGCGTTTCAGGGAACGATGCCGAGGCCTGGCGTGCCCGGGCCCGGGGGCTTCGCGCCGCCCACGCCAGCGCAGCTCGCCGCGAACTCCGCGAGCGGAACGAAAAAAACCAAATCAAAAAAAGCCGACGGGAAGAGTAAGACGGCCAAAGCCGACGTGGTGTCTCTCGGGGACGAGTTTCTGGCCGGCGCGGTCGCGAACGGCCTCGTGTTACCCCTCGACGCGTCCGTCGCGAGCCAGGCGTGGTACGATCGTTTGCCCACGCGGTTCCGGCGATTGGCGTCGAGGAATCCCGACGGGTCTCCGGCGACGCCGCCGACGCCGACGCCGAGCGCGGCGAGACGCGGATCGTCGGCGCTCGCCGTCGCTTCGTCCCAAAGCACGGCTTCCGTCGTGTACGGCGTGCCGTACCGGTGGGGCGCGACGCTGATCGCGTACCGAAGCGATAAACTCCCTGTTTCGTTAATAAACACGATCGACGAAAACGGGGGGATCGACTGGAGCGATCTGTGGCGTCCCGAGTTTAAACGACGCGTCGCGTTCGGAGGCGGGCCGCGTGCGTTGCTGACGGCGTCGTTAAGAGCGGAGGGTTTGTCCGCGAACGACCCTCGGGGTCTTTTTGCGTCTTCTGCCGTCACAACGCGTCTCAACGCTCTTCGCGACGACCAGCTGTTGACGACGGACGACGCGCAGTACGCGCAGGCGCTCGCGAACGGCGACGCGTGGGCCGTGGTCGGGCCGTCGGATGACCTTTTGGCGTTGGCGAGAAGGTCGAGTTTGATTACAGTCGCGGTTCCGCGGAGCGGCACGTCGCTCTTCGCGGACGTGTGGTGCGTTCCAGCCACCGCGCCTTATAAATCAGGAGGGGTGTCGCCTTTGGTGAACCAGTGGTTCGACTACACCACGTCGCCGGCTCGAGTGAACTTACGGAGCGGGTTAAAAGGAGGCGTATCGACCGTCGCGTTCGACGGGAAGAGCGTCGATTACGGCGCAGGAAGGTTAGACGGACCCGCGGGGGGTTTCGTCGGCGAAGTCTTCGAAACCGGAACGGAGTCTTCTTTCGATTTGTCCGCGTTCATTCGCGACGCGCTGGCGGGAGGGGACGCCAAACCCGGGGACCTCACACGAGGGGGCATGCCTCCGGACGAAACCTGGGCGCGCTCGGAGTTTTTAGAGCCGTTGTCGCCGCGCGCGCGCGAAGGGTACAACGCGCTCCTCAACGAATGGCGCGCGACGAAGCGCTGACGGTATTAATATTACGTCCGGATGGTTCGTTGCTCACGAGTAAGTATTATGACACCGTTTCGTTCACCGCGTGTCGTGCGCGTTCCTTCACGCGCAAAACAAAAAATCACACGTGTTTCACGCGACCATCGCCACCAGGTCTTCCCCCGACGCGCGCAACAGACCCGTGCTTCCGACTAAAATGTCCTCCACCTTGGCGCCGTTTTCGTTAACCGAGAAGGCGTTGCCGACGACGTCGGCGGCGGCGGCGCGCACGTCCCTGATCTCCCGCGCGGTGATCCCTCCGAGCACGAAGATGAGCACCGTGGGCGAGTCCGAGGGTTTCGGCGAAGACACGACATTGGGCCCTCTCAGCCCGAATGTACCGAGCGCGGCCCCGACGCCGGACTTCAGGAAACCGCCGAGACTCGACGCGACGTGCGCGACGTCGACGAACGCGGAGTATTCGTGCGGAGTATTTTCGCCGCGGCGCCCTTCGCCGCCGTCCGCGCCGACGGAGACGCGCTCGGCGAGCTCTTTAAGCAAACTCCGGTGATGATGACGATCGCAAAAAACTTCCTCGTTTTCTTCCGTCCCGAACCCACCCAACGCGCTCGCTTCGGCGAAATCGACGAGGCCGCCGCAGCTCGCGTATCGCCGGCGCGCGTTTGAAACGTCGCCCAGCCGCTTTTGGAAACGCTCGACTCCGTCTCGCGTCTCCAAAAGCAAAGCCCTCGACTCGAAGTCTTCTTCTTCTTCTTCTTCTTCTTCTTCTTCTTCTTCTTCGTCCGCGAGCGTCGAGGCGGAGGCGTTTCGGGAAAAACGCGCATTCGTCGCGCGCGACGAGCCAGCGCGTTCGACGAGCCTCGCCGCGAGGTCGCTTCCGAGCCAATCCAGCGACGCCGCTCGTTTTCGTCTCTCCTCTTTTTCTTTTTCGTTCTCCGCGTCGTCGCGCGCGTCACTATTCTTCGCCGCGTCGGAAGAGACTTCCGACGCAACACGCGTCCTTGACGCGGACGCCGCTACGACGAAATCAGCGAGGGCATCGCGCAGGAGTGTCTCGTCGCCGCGCCCGAACGGCGACGCGTGACTCGCGGCGCGCGCGACGTCTCGCGCGTCGCGTTTTACGTTAAACGCCTCGTTAACGTTAAACGCCTCGTCCTTTTCTTCGTCGGAAGAAGACGCTTCTTCTTCCAAAGATGAAAAGTCGATTTGACCCAAACCGAGCGCGTTTCGCTCGTGCGCCGCCGCCTCGCCCGCGAGCGCGTACGCGGCGACCGCGAGCGTCGCGGCGGACGCGAGCGCTAAAGGAGGGGGTTCGTCTTTTTCCCGACTCTGACTCTTTTTTTTGCCCTCCCCGTCATCCTCTTCGCGCCGCGAACGAACGTGGGTTTCTTTCGCCGCGCGCGTCGCGCTCTCGAGCGTCCTCCGCAGACTGTTGGCCACCGCCGCCGCCGCCGCGCCTTCGCCCGCGCGCGCCTCGACGGCGCGCGCGGCGTCGCGCGTCATCTCCCGCACGGCGGCGGCGAACGAACGCGCCGCCGCCGCCGCCGGCGAGGCGGAGGCGTCTGACGCCTCGGCGGACGCCGTCGCCCGCGCGTCTTCGCGCTTCTCCAGGCATTCGGCGACAATCGCCACCGCGTGCGTCATCGCGCCGCGCCTCAGCCGCACGCGCGGATCGTCGAGGAACGGCTCGAGCATCGAACGAAGCTCGGACGCCGAGACACGCGCGTTTACGTTTTTGTTTGCCTTTGCGTTTTTGTCATCGTACGCGCCATCGTCGTTTTCGCGCCTCGGCGCCAAGACGACACCTTCCTCGCGCGCCGCATCTAAAACCCACCGGCGCGCCGCGACCGCGGTTTGCGGCAGCGTCCGACGCGTCGACGCTTCAACGAACCGACGCGCCTCGGCGTCGTTGGGGTGCGCCCACGCGACGGCTCGTTTTCTACGAAACGCTTCGTTTGTTAGAAAAAACGACGCGTCCGCGCGCGCGAAGAAGGCGTCCGTCCGGTTTTTGTCTCTTGAAAAAACGGGTAATACGCGTCTCGCGCCGACGCGTTCTTTAGCGGCGAGAAACGCGTCGTCGTCGTTTCCGATAAACGCCTCATCGATCGCCGGCGTGAGAAGATCCGCGACGCGGTCGACGAGCAACAGAGCGCAGGGACGGTTGTCGTGTCGTTGTCGTTCAGACGCGTGACTCTCAAGAGGAGGTCCCGAGATGGAAACCGCGCGCGCCACCGCGCGCGCGACGCGGCCGATGGCGAAACACTCGAACCTGGAAAAGCCAAAGGAAGAGAAACCCATCTGCGCGAGCGTCGCGGCGATTACCCCGACGCCGGCGGGCGCGGGCGCATCGCCGCCGTCCTCCTCCGTGCCGTCCTCGAACGAAGGACAGAGCGGACGCTTTGAATTTGACGTCTGACTGGCGTCTGAGAGCGATCGAAGGCTCGCCGTCGCCGCCGCCGAGTCCGCGGGCAACACGAACGCGCCCGCGCTGAGCGGCACGAACGGCGCCGGGAAGTACGCCGTGGCGAAACGCGACGAGACGAAATTCTCATCTTCGTTTTCCTCATCGTCGCCATTGTCTCGTTCTTTTGGCGAATTCGGCGAAGACACGCCTTTGGCGTCGTCCGCAACGTCTCTCGGTTTCGTGACGGGCTCGACTTCGTCCGTCTCCGATCCCCAGTCGCCCCAATCCGCCGCCGCGAACGAAGCCGAGCCCGACCCGAGAGGCTCCGAGACAGAGCTTACGCGCGCGTTCGTCGAATCCTCCGCCGCGTTTGTTTTTGTTTTTCGTCGCGCGTCGCGCTCGCTCGCGGAACGGCGATTCTTGAGAATCGCTTTGACAGCGATGCGCAGCGCGCGCTCCTGCTTCGCCTTGGCGTCCCTCGCGATTTCGTTCGTCGCCGAAACGGAGGCTCCGGCGGCGCGCGCGGCGGCTCGCGCATCCGCCTCGTGCGCCTCGGCGGTTGCGGCGGCGGCGACGAGAATTTTGGACGTTTCCGGCCTTCGTTTCACGAGCTCCAGCACATCAGGCGCGACGTTTTTCAGTAACCTGTGCGTGAAGATCACCAAGCGCGTGTCTTTCGGGAGGGGAGCGCCGGCGACGTCGAGAAGGGGAGCGAGACGATGATCCGGGGGATCCCCCTGGGGATCCCGATCGTTCGAAGATTCGCCAATCTTCCGAACAGTCGTCGAATTCGTCCGGTCGTCCGGAAACCTCTCCG
>ENA-OUOG01002683-OUOG01002683.1-marine-metagenome-genome-assembly--contig:-NODE-2683-length-17950-cov-3.299446_pt1 | contig 17950 bp, 15 predicted proteins | sample MGYA00248635_ERZ508505 | MGnify/ENA primary metagenome ERZ508505 (study PRJEB26176, sample SAMN06267871) | marine metagenome | isolation source: Saanich Inlet, British Columbia, Canada | place: Pacific...
TGCAAAGCCGGTGCGAAAGCAATCATTCACATAAACCATGGCATGGCAGAACACTGCGCCCGCTACGATAGGTTTGCACAAGCCCTCAACAGCGCAGGTTACCATGTGGTCGCGCATGATCATCGTGGGCATGGCAGCACAACTGCTCCGGATGCCCACCAGGGATTATTCGCCACCTCAAACGGTTGGGATAAGGTGATTGAAGATGTAATGACCGTAAATGCCGATGCCAAAAAGACCTGGCCTGGCCTGCCGATAATCTATTTCGGTCACTCCATGGGATCGATAATCGGATTTAATGTATGCATCAAACACTCAAACCAACTTGACGCAGCAGCGCTTTGGAATTCCGGTGTTGATGGCGGGCTGTTATTATCGGTTTACAGCACCCTTTTGGGTGCCGAACGCATGTTCAAAGGCTCGGATGTGCCAAGCGGCATGGCACGCAAACTGACCTTTGAAACATGGAACAAGGTTTTCAAACCAAATCGAACAGAATCAGATTGGCTGAGCCGCGACGAAGCTGAAGTTGATAAATACGTTACAGACCCATTGTGCGGGTTTGATTGCTGCAATGGCCTTTGGCGCGATCTGCTGGAAGGCATTCGTAAAGGTGGCGACGACACAGCACTTTCTGCCATCCGGAGCGACTTGCCAATCCATCTGCTTGCGGGTGGGCAAGACCCTTGCTCTGACAAGGGCAAGGCAGTTGAGCGCGTGGCGGTTCGTTTGGAGAAAGCAGGCCTTCGCGACTTAACGAATGTCATACACCCGGAAAACCGCCATGAGGCATTGAATGAATTGAACCGGGAAGAGATAACAAATGATTTCATCCAATGGCTGGATCAGCGGTTCGCAACATGAGTGAGCCACTCAAGGGCTTGTTGGTCGTTGCCATTGAACAGGCTGTGGCAGCCCCTCTTTGTACCGCGCGCCTTGCGGATGCAGGCGCAAGGGTTATCAAGATCGAGCGCCCGGAAGGCGACTTTGCTCGCGGTTACGACACTGCCGCAAAGGGTGACAGCTCCTATTTTGCATGGCTTAATCAAGGCAAAGAGTCTGTCACGCTCAACTATCGGGAACCCGATGGCAGCGCTTTGCTTGAAGCGCTCATCGCAAAGGCCGATGTGTTGGTGCAAAACATGGCGCCAGGGGCCCTGGAACGCGCAGGATTTGGTTCTGAAGAATTAAGGCAGAAACATCCGCGCCTCATAACGTGTGACATTTCAGGATATGGCGAAAGCGAGGCACTCGCAGCCATGAAAGCCTATGATCTTCTGGTTCAGGCAGAAAGCGGATTGGTGTCCATTTCCGGTGGTCCAAACGAAATCGGGCGCATTGGCGTTTCGGTATGCGATATTGGCGCCGGGATGACTGCCCATTCGGCAATCCTTGAAGCCCTTATTCAACGCAGCATTACAGGTGAAGGGGCTTGCATAGGCACATCACTGTTTGAAGTTGCAAGCGAGTGGATGGCGGTTCCACTTATACATGCGGAATATGGAAAAGGCGCCCCAAAGCGTGTTGGCCTCAATCATCCATCCATTGCGCCATACGGCGCTTACACAACAAATGACGGCAACGAAACCCTTATATCAATTCAAAATGAGAGAGAGTGGAATGTATTATGCGACGCCGTTTTGGGCGTTGCAGACATTGCAATTGATCCACGTTTTGCTTCCAACAATGATCGGGTGAAAAACCGCGACGCGTTAAACGCGATAATCCTGTACGTTACACAAACCATGAGCTCCCAAACATTCCGCAAGAAGCTCGCAGATGCAGGCATCGCCTATGGTGCAGTAAATTCGGTCGATGATCTATCCGATCACAAGGCTCTCCGCCGACGTAACATCGAAAACTCAACAGGCCAAACACTTACCCTGCCCGCCCCTCCGGTCCGATGGACCGTGCAACCCCGCAGCTCCGCCGGTCCCGTTCCAAAAATTGGCGAACACACCGATGCAATCCGCAAAGAATTCATCGGCTAACGCGCAGATTTACAGGATCACGCAATTGCCGTAACGTTAGGCTCAGGACCCATTAATTTGGTTAAAATGGTTGGAAGAAATTTGTGCGGATAACAGGCGTGAACCGCAGGAAGCCTGTTGGCTTTCAAGGTGAAACAACGCATTAGCTCGTGCAAATTTGTCCAATCCAAGGGACGTTCATTTTGACGGCGACCTACAGCGTCAAAGCATTCTACCGGGGACGAACCCCGCTATTCATGCTTTTTCTTGTATTTCTTGTCATAATAAACGCCATTTCAATCAAATTAATGGGTCCTGAGCCTAGAATGCCGAGCACACAACAAGCCAATGACAGGAAGTATGTGCCGTTTTTGCCTTGGTCCCTATGTTCCAGTTTAAGACGTCCGCCGTTGTAATGGCCCTGTTTTTGCATGCCTCTCAAGTTGAAAAATGCGGCTGCTGAATAGCGGCGCTAATCCAAGCGCCTGAATCAGCCGTTTTGCAGGAATACAAGGGGTGCACGCATGACTTTTGCATATGATTTTGACTGGAAACACTTTGCAAAACGCAAAGGGGTTTGTCTTATTGCGAGTCTCGCAATGTTGATGTCGACCCAAACAGCTGCAATGGCTGCTACAGAGATTGGAAATCGGTGTCGTGTAATCAGCAACTCAATTCCTTTTTCTCAGCGTCAGCGCGGCGAAGATTTTCGTGCATCTGCTGTTTTTGCAAAACGGTTGCTGATGAAGCAGGGCGAAAAAGCACTCATACTTGGTACGCTGAGGTCCACTGCTCCCAGCAATGATAAGTCTATCGACAAGATGCTATTTGGAGCATTGCTTGCTTCATTTGATGAAAAACCCACTGCATTTACAGGGAATGAACCAGGCGAAACGACCTACACAATTTCAGATGACGGCATGCTACGTGACCATTGGCTTCAGATCAGCCCGGCATTGGCATATAACGTTGCAAGAGAAACCAACAAATATGGCGTTGTCAGCCTTCATTCGGTCTATGAGGCAAAATGGAGCGGGGAACACTGGATCACAGTCCTGGGATACGCAGCCCACACGCGCCCCGTAAAGCCCGAAAGGATTCCGGTTTCAGCACATCAACGCTCCTGCGATCTCGTGGCCATTAAGCTTGATTGAACGTTATCGAATATAAAGCCTATTCACCGGATTATACCTTAGGCCTGCACCTTTCTCCTTACATCAATCCAACGCGATTTAGTGGAACATCTACTATCCATAAGGATCGGCTGCATCACGCAAGCCATCACCAAAAAAGTTGAACGCGAGAATTACAAGAATTACCGGTACCACTGGCAGAATGAGCCAAGGTGTGATCGCAACCACGTTGATATTTTGCGCCTCATTCAAAAGAACGCCCCAACTCACGGTTGGAGAACGCAACCCGAGGCCGAGGAACGACAGTGCCGTCTCGCCCAGGATCATCGTGGGGATGGTAATCGTGGCCGATGCAATCAGATGGCTCATAAAACCCGGCACAAGATGAAGGCCGATAATTCGAGCAGGGCTTGCTCCCATGAGCCTTGCAGCCAGCACGTAATCCTCTTCGCGGAGAGCAAGTAGTTTTGATCTGACTGCCCTTGCAAGGCCGGTCCAATCTATCAATCCCAATATCACTGTTATGCCAAAGTAAATCAAAATGGGAGACCAGTTTGCCGGCATGATCGCTGCAAGCACCAACCACAATGGCAGTGTTGGCAAAGACTGGATGACTTCAATCAAACGTTGGACCACCAAATCGACCCAACCGCCATAATATCCTGCAAAGCCACCGATAACGATGCCCAATACAAAGCTTATCATGATGCCAATCAAGCCAATTGTAAGCGAAATTCGAGCACCGTAAATGATACGCGAAAGGAGATCCCTGCCCAGCCGATCCGATCCGAGAAGGTATATCGGCTTCTGAATGTCTGCGCACATCAAGTGATTGTCAGCAGGTATCATTCCCCAGAAGTTATATTCATCACCGGAACAGAAAAACGATAAAGGAATGACCTTTGTGGTGTCTTCTGTATAGACTCGCTGGAATGTTTTGAGGTCCAGCTCTTTCTTGTAATCATAGACAAACGGGCCGACGAATTCACCTTCATGAAAAAGATTGATCGATTGCGGAGGCGCGTAGATGTATTGCGAGTTTTTCGCTTCCAAATTGTACGGCGCAAGAAACTCTGCAAAGGCTGCCATAAGGTACATAAGCAGCAGGAAGATACCACAAAAGACAGCCAGTTTATGCTTCTTGAACTTCCACCACATTAGCTGCATTTGCGATGCAAGAAACACAGCTTCCTGCTCGGGCGTCAGTTTCTCAATTGCCTTGGGATCAAACGGTGCTTCATTTACGTAATGATCTTCAGGAAGTCTGGTCGCAGATTTACTCATCGGCTCACACCTCCCTGCAAACGTATCCTCGGATCAAGGAACCCAAGCGCAATGTCAGAAATCAGAACACCAATCACGGTAAGGAACGCAAGCAACATCAGGAACGATCCGGCAAGGTACATGTCCTGACTTTGCAGTGCCTGAATGAGCAGCGGCCCAGTCGTTTCCAGTGATAGTACAATCGCAACAATTTCTGCACCCGAAATTACCTGCGGCAACACACTGCCAATATCCGCAATAAAGAAATTCAGAGACATACGGAACGGGTATTTCATCAACCCCTTGAACTCAGGCACACCTTTTGCACGAGCTGTCGTGACATAGGGTTTGCGTAACTCATCCAGCAAGTTCGCTCTAACGCGCCGGATCATAGCGGCTGTACCGGAGGTGCCAATAACAATAACCGGAATCCAAAGGTGCTCCATCACGGACAGGAATTTTGCAAAGCTGAATGGCTTATCGACAAACTCGGGGTCCATCAAGCCTCCAATGGCCGTTCCAAACCACTGGTTGGCCAAATACATCATGATCAGGGCTAACAGGAAGTTTGGTGTTGCCAATCCCAGCAGACCTAAAAACGTCAGACCATAGTCACCCCAGCTATACTGATGTGTTGCTGAATAGATGCCGATTGGAAAAGCAATCAACCAGGTAAAAATGATCGTAAAGAAAGTCACAATGATCGTGAAAATCAATCGATCACCAATTACTTCGCGAACCGGAAGTTCGTATTCAAACGAATAACCAAAGTCACCAACCAGCATTCCGGTTGCCCAAATCCAGTAACGTTCCCATACCGGACGGTCGAAACCATACTCTGTGCGCAGGAATTCTATTTGTTTCGGATCGATCGTCTCCCCTGCCGCGATGAGCTCATTCACATAGGATTCAAAATAGTCTCCCGGTGGAAGTTCAATCAGAAAGAACACCAACATGCTGGTTAAGATCAGCGTTGGTATCATGTAGGTGAAACGTTTGGCGATGTATCCCAGCACTTTAATTTACCTTATCGATCAAACCAGAACGTATCTGGGCGATAGGCCCCAAAGTAAGAAGTTGGCTCCCACGAATACGTAGCCTCCTCAGGCACATTGCGAAGTTCGGCGGAAATCACCACTGGTTGTCTTGAATTGTTCACAGTGCCAATGCTGAAAACCTGATCTGTATAATTGCCCAACATTTCATGCCAAATCTCGGTTTTCTTTTCCATGTCTGGTGCGATCATCCACTGATTATATAGTGCCAGTTGAGTTTCGGCAGATTCCATATCAACTTTCGTTCCGGCTTTTCCGCCGGTTTCATTGTATTGACCCCATTGCGGCCATTGCAATTGTGGCTGTGCTGTCGGCGCAAGTTCCTGTGGGCTCATGTCCGCACTCGGAACGCCGTTATCCAAACCGTTGAACACGGACATAACAGTCTCGCCCGAGTTGGCGCGACGACGAAAGATATCGCGTTGCGATGCACGTACAAACATCTTCACGCCAATGTCTTTTACGTGTGCGGAGATCAGTTCCAAGACATCGGTCTCTTCTGTGCTTTCGCCAGCAGATTCAACTGTAATCTCAAGCCTTGCGCCATTGGGAAGTAAACGGGTTCCATCCTCGTCGCGTTTGTCCAAACCCATGTCATCCAACAAGGCATTTGCCTTTTTTGTGTCATGCGAGGTCCAAGCAGTAGTGTATTCATCTCTATGGAATTTACTGCTTGGCAGAACAGTATTCGCGCTTGGCTGAGCAAGACCGAAATAGATGGACTCATTGATCTCATCACGGTTTATGGCAAGCGACAAGGCGCGACGGAAGCGAACATCCCGGTTAAGGTCGCGCCAAACCGGGTCTGAGGCATTTAAATTCGGGAAGAGTGCAACCTGCGATCCACGCCCAAGGTTCCAAAGCAACGTTCTGAATTTCCCACTCGCTTCGCCTTGTTTAAGAAACGGGATGTGATCAAATCTCAGATACCGCGCTTGCAAGTCTGTTTCGCCGGTGCCTGCTTTTGCCGGGATTACGTCTTTGGAGACGATGTTCATAATCACATTGTCGATATATGGAAGCTGGTTTCCGTTCGGATCTACGCGATGGTAAAAAGGATTACGCTCAAACACGAAACGCGTTGAGGGTGGCGGTGTCCTGTTCCACCAAGCCTGAAGTGTTGGCAAGTCCGGGTTCTCTGCACGGCGCTGGCGTTGCTTGCGGGTGTGCAATGCAGTCCAGTCTTTGGCTTCGGCTTCGGCCGCCATTTCTTCAAGCTTGTCAGCGTCTGTGTACTTTGTATGAAATTGCTTCATGTAATGGGCGGGCCGGTAGATATAAAGCGGTGACGCACCCGCCAGAGCTGGCAGGAATGCGGGATTTGGCTTGCTCCAAGTATATTTAAACGTCAGCTCATCGATTACCTCAAAGGTCGGCTCTTCGCCTTCCACTAACATGTCTGTTGGAACACCCTTTCGCCCAAGTTCAGGATGTTTGACCATATCCTCCCAAAAATAACGAAAATCTTCTGTGGTAAGCAGATGCCCATCGGACCACCTGTGCCCTTCACGCAAAGTAAACGTGAATTCGCGCCCTTCCTTAACATCGAATGATTTTGCAATATCGGGTCCAAGAATGAAATCCGGCCCAAAACCAACCAGGCGCGCATAGCTGTAGACCGCCATTTGACGTGTATCTTTTGCCTTACCCATGAGGATACGCATGTCACCGCCATACTTCCCCTCAGTTTTGTTTTCTGCAGCGTAGTCCACAATCATGGGTTCTTTCGGCAATCTTTCCTCGAGAGGAGGCAGTTCGCCTTTGGCCACTTTATCCGCAATCATTGGGGCTTCACCAGCAAATGAGATTCCGCTCATCCAAACCGTCAATACCATCGATAGTGTGGTTTTTAACATGCCCCTCATGCGCTCAACTCCTTGATATCACTATTTTCGTTCGCCAAAACGAAGTGTCCCTCTTCAACTTCCATTCTCGTCAATTTCCCATCCTGGGAAGCAGAGAATGCGGCGCCCCATCCATCACTTGCATGCGATGATGAAAATTTCACTTTCTCAAAATCGAGTAACCTGTCCAGATCCGGATATGGAACCGCCGCCAACAATGACTTTGTATAAGGATGACGCGGATCCGAGAAAAGCTGTTCGCGTGAAGCGATTTCCACCAATTTGCCCTGACACATAACCGCGATCCGCTCGGCGACGTAGTTTACGACTGCCAGATTGTGCGAAATAAACAGGCTTGTCAGTCCAAGCTCTGAACGCAAGTCGTTCAGCAAATTAAGAATCTGCGCTTGAACCGACACATCCAGTGCAGACACTGGCTCATCACAAATCATAAGGTCCGGATGGAGGGCAAGCGCCCTTGCAATACCGACCCGTTGCCGCTGACCGCCAGAAAATGAATGCGGATAGCGATTGAGGTAACGCGGGTCCAATCCAACGAGTGTCATCAAGTCCACTATGTCACGTTGCTGACTGTCCGGATCGCCAATGCCATGAATGGAGAAAGGTTCACGCAGAATGTTCTGCACTGTCATGCGCGGGTTCAAAGAGCTGAACGGATCCTGGAAGATCATCTGCACCCGACGGCGAAACTCCATCAGTTCCGCACCCTCCAGGTTGAGGACATCAACCTCACCCTTTGCAGTGTTGAGCAAAACGGAACCATCCGTCGGCTGAAGCGCCCGCATGATCAATTTGGAAACTGTGGTCTTACCTGATCCACTTTCGCCAACCAGGCCCAAACATTCACCGCGCTTTATTTCAAAACTGACATCATCTACCGCAACAAGTTTTCTGGCACCCTGCCCGCCGAACCAGCTTCCCTTGCTAAGCGTGAATTCCTTTCGCAGGTTTCTCACTTCCAGATGCGGGCGGGATTCGTCTCCCACTTCTTCTGAATGAAACCGGGTAGCCAGTTTCTCGATGTTCTTCTTGTCCTGGGTTTCATCCATTTGACGCAGCGAAACAAGACGTTCACCCGGCGCCATATCAAAATGTGGAACGGCAGCAATCAATGCTTTCAGGTATGGATGGCGTGGATTGTTGAAGATTTCTTTAGCTGAACCGGCCTCCATGATTTCGCCATGGTAGATCACAACCACACGGTCAGCCATATTGGCTACAACTCCCAAATCGTGCGTGATTAGAAGTATCGACGTATTGAACTTTTTCTGAAGTTCTTTCATCAGGCCAAGGATCTGTGCCTGAACGGTCACATCGAGTGCAGTTGTGGGTTCATCCGCAATAACCATCGCCGGGTTACAGATCAACGCCATGGCGATAACGGCGCGCTGCCGCAAACCTCCAGACAATTCGAAAGAATACATCTCGTAGCCGCGCGATGGATCCGGGAACCCGACAAGGCGAAGAATTTCTTCTGTATCTTTTTTCGCTTGTTCGCTGGAGCGTTTCTGGTGAAGCACGAGTGCCTCTTCCACCTGATTGCCAATCGTGTGTATGGGCGACAAGGCAGTCATTGGTTCCTGGAACACCATGGAAATGCGCCCGCCGCGCAATTGCAACAAATACGGATCCTTCTGTGCTACTGCCGCAATATCAACAGGATCGCCGCCGTCTATGGCCGGGTCAGAAAACAGAATCTGGCCGCTATCAATTGATGCATTTCGGGGGAGAATACGAAGAATGGATTGAGCAATAACCGACTTGCCGGAACCGGATTCGCCAACAAGAGCGACAACTTCGCCAGGCTCCACTTTGAACCCAACTCCCTTGACGGCTTCCACTCGCCCGCCCTGAATGTCAAAGGATACCCGTAGGTCCCTCACCTCCAGTAAACTCATTCGGTACTTCTCACTCCCCTTTTCAAACCCTGACTGTGGTCAAAAGATTTGATCAAATTATTTTATGCACACCATATCACGAATTAAAAGTGACATAATGAGTACTCGACACTTAAATACAGCCTCGAGAAAGACTGCGCTCGCTGCATTATGGCCCATCATCGGCCGGCGCAGCAGGTTGAACTTCATCATCTGCAATACGACGTGCAGCGGCGGCAGCGGCTGATTTTTCAGAGTCCGTCAACTGCCGTGTTTCTTCTTGTTCAATACGAACGGTAACTTCCTTGCTGGCAAATCGGATGCCTTCCTTCTCAAACAACTCCCGAATTGCAGCGTATACCACTTTACGTGTGACAAACTGATCTCCCGGTTTGGTCATGAATTTGACCCGGATGATCATCGCAGAATCTTCCATCTTGTAAACGCCCTGCGATTTGAGGGGTTGAAGGAACAGGCTGCCTACTTCCGGGTGTTCAAGCAAACGCTGACCAAGCTTCTTCACCAGCTTGCGGACACGTTCCACATCGGTGTCATAGGTCAAGCGCAATGGCAGTTTCATCATTACCCAATCGCGTGAATAGTTTGTCAGTTGAGTAATCTCGCCAAATGGTATGGTGTGGAGCGGACCATTGTGGTGACGCAGCTGGAATGAGCGAAGGGATATCTTTTCGACCGTACCGCGGATTTGACCCAGTTCGATGTATTCCCCCTTGCGGAATGCATCATCAAACAAAAAGAACCCTCCGGAGAAGATATCTCGGATGAGCGTTTGTGCGCCAAAACCTACCGCAAGACCAATGACACCAGCGCCCGCGAACAACGGAGCGATATCAACTCCCATGTTTGACAGGATGATCATACCGGCAAGAACAATGATCAGGGCAACGAGAACGTTTCGCAGGAGTGGAAGCAGGGTTGCCAAACGACTGGCGCTTTGCCCGGACATTTCCTCACCCGGTTCACCACTGTCTGAAACGGCAAGTTCTCCCTCTTCCTCCAGCTGATGGTTGATGTACACAATCACCAAACGATAGAGGAACCATGCAAAGAAGAAAATCAGCAAAGTATCGAGAAAACCCGTAACTGGATTTCCGCGCTCACCGATGTTCACATCCCAGGTCATCAAAATGTAGCCCAAGCAGCCAATGGCAACGAGAATACCAATAGCTTGCTCCAGTAAGGGTTTGAAAATTGGCTTGAACACCGGCATGTCGTCCAGTTCCCGGGAAGACATAACCTGATTTATGATCATTTCCTCATCATCGTCTTCAGAGCGTGTGGCAAGGCTTTGTTCCAAAGCCAAACGGTCTGCTTCTGCCTGACGCAGTTTTTGCTCCTGGGCGATTGCAACCTTTTCCTCAAAGCGGCGACGACGAACCGTGTAGAACCGGTCAATAACGATCACCGCCAAACCAAATACCGTTACGCCTGCAATCAGTGCCACAACAGGCGCACCAATCACTGCGAGTGAACTTGGCAAATTCAACACAATTCTGCCCGAACTTACCAACCATGCGACGACCAGATATCCGATCATGATCACATGCCACTGGGATGCGATGATCCTTTGCAACCAAGGCTTATTGGTAGGATCGCCTTCGCCAAGGAGGATATTTTTGAACTGGGTTTTGTGTTTCAGAAACAAACCACCAATGAGCAGAGCTGAGACAAAAAGGGAGCAGATGACCAAAAGCTTCAATGGGTCACCGGGTAGACCAAGGAACGCAAGCCAAACGAAAAATCCGCAGATTGCTATTACGATCAGAGCCACCAGACGCCAATCGCGTTGCATCAAGTCTGCATCTTCATCATTCAGATTAATAAGGCGATGGGTCGGTACATCCGGCGCAATCAGGTTGAAGAATATAACGTGCCGGAAAATCCGATAGGCTACGTATGCACCAAGAATACAGCCAATTGTGGCGCGGCTCGGCGGGTGACCTGAATCAAATATGATCGCAACCAGTGCCGCTGTCGACGCCATGATCCCGATATTGATCAGGATCGTGAACGCCCGAAACATCAAATATGTGATTTTGTCCGCTCTGGCTTCCACATCCTCCGAATACATCGTTTTGAAATATTCCTGAGCCCACTTTCGGCTGAAATGAAGCGGTATTTGGGCAACGGCTATTCCACCAATTGCCGTAACGATGGCAATCCAGAACCAGTTGAAGGTTCCATCCGGGCTGCGGTTTGAAAGCATGCGCATGATGGCGCCGGGCAAATCCGTAGCCTTGGAGAAAATGCGCACAAGCTCACTGCGAATTTTCAGCGCACGATCCTGCATGGACGGGCCCTGATCTTCTGCCGCTTCTTCTTTCTGATCTGGCGAAATTACAATGACGCTCATGCCATTCTCTTTTGCCTGATCAATGATGGGCTGAATATCAACCTGAGAAGAACCGGCCTCTTGAGCAATGGCTTCGCCAAGGCTGGCATTTGGCAGCGCCATCAACAGAAGCGCGCATAAAAAGCCTATTACAAAGTCACGTGCAAGCCGCATATTCCCCTCCCGGAAGTTGGATGCAGCCCCTCTATCAACACAAAAACGCGACAGAGTCGATTGTTAACTGTCGTAATATTGACGATACCAACGGACAAATTTGCGCAACCCCTCGCGCAAATCGGTTGTGGGTTCGAACCCGTAATCCCTTCTTATTGCAGTAATATCCGCTGCTGTGATTGGGACGTCACCCGGTTGCATGGGCAAATTCTTGCGTTTTGCCTTCACACCCAATTCCTCTTCGAGGATGGAAAGAAAGTCTTCGAGCTTCTCCGGATTGTTGTTACCGATGTTATAAACGCCGTGCGGTGGGCCGTCCCGTTCTACCGGTCCGTTTTGAGCAATTCGAAGGATACCATCGACTATGTCGTCAATATAGGTGAAGTCACGCAACATATCGCCATGATTGAAAACCTGTATCTCTTCTCCTGCCAAAATCCGCTTGGTAAAAGAGAAATATGCCATATCCGGCCTTCCCAATGGTCCATACACTGTGAAGAACCGAAGGCCTGTCAACGGAATTCCATATAGATGCGCGTAGGTATGGCTCATCAATTCGTTGGACTTTTTGGTTGCTGCATAAAGCGAAACCGGCGTGTCTGCACGATCCTCTTCGAGAAACGGCATTTCCGTTCGCCCGCCATAAATTGAACTGGAAGAAGCGTAGAGCATGTGCTCAAGACCATCGAGGTGACGCGCAATCTCCAGCATGTTTACGTGGCCAACCAGGTTAGACTGAACATAGGCACGCGGGTTTTCTATGCTGTAGCGAACCCCCGCCTGCGCTGCGAGGTGAATGATTTTGCGGATCGGCTTGCCAGAAACAAACGCGTCCAAAGCCTCGTCATCTGCAAGATCAATCTCCGCAAATTCGAATTTTTCATAGACGCCCAGCTTTTCAAGACGGGCATGTTTCAGGTCGGGTGTATAATAATCATTGAGGTTGTCGATCCCGAAAACTGTTTCACCCTGGCCAAGCAAAACGCTTGCCACGTGATACCCAATAAAACCTGCAGCGCCAGTTATGAGATAAGCCAATGTGTGTTCCGATGTTTGGTAGGTTCCAACGGGTTGTGGAGCCAAGCCCTTCGAATGTCAAACATGCGTTTTGACGCGAGACAAAGAAAAAGGAAGCTTGCGCCGTCCCCCGACACAAACTTCCCTAAACTTCTTACGTGTGGAAGGCTTTGCTTCCAGTCTCTTGGGGGTTGGTTTTCCCCTATTTTTGATGCGTTTTCCGCATTCTTTTTATTTCGGTGCTTTTCGCACTCTTCTTGCTTTTATTGGCTCTTTAGAGCTCTTTTAAACCCACACTTCTTTGGCGTGGTTGATGAGGATTGACGCGGCGCCCGGGAGGAGGAAAGGCACCGCGTCGCTCCCTGCCAACTTTGAATTAGTGTTGCGTAATCCACTCGCGAGCAGCGCGTTGCGCCTTTGCAATCTGCTCTTTCGTCATGTCGATTGCGATCTCTTCACGACGCGCCTTTGCAAGCGCATAGCCATGATATGCTGCAATGTTGAACCATTTGTGGGCTGCGACCATGTCCTGTTCGCCATCCCGGCCTGTTGCATATACAAGGCCCAATTCGAAAAGTGCTTCCGGCTTATTGGTGGAAGCCATGTCAGCAAAAGCTGCCCCTGTTGAATCAAAACGTGCCATTTTTACCGTCCTCTTATATATCCGCCCGTTTGTCCGGGTATTGTTGTTTTCAGCCTGTTTTTCAGTGGCGCCGGGTTGATCCCGGTCTCGTTATTCGATGAGGACACAATGGCGGCAAAAATTGAAATCCGCCTTAAACGGAATGCTTAACGCAAACAAAACAAATCAAAAACGAAATATGAAGTTAGGATTCGATTCACTTTCAAGATTCAATAAAAACAACGGCTTATGTCAAAATTTACCCTTGATTCAGGTTTGAAATTCAAGATTCCCGTAACCATTACGAGGATTGATGATTCAACTTTGAGATAAATTGGGGGGGAGTGGGGCGAAGGCACTAAGTGCGTCATCTTGTTTTTATAATGTTTTTTTATCTATACCTTTTGGACTGCGACTGCTTTCGCTCATAAAATACAGTCCAACTGCAATCATGCCATTAGAATTTTGTTCTATCGTAATTGGGTGTTCAACAGTGACAATGTATTTGACCTTAAACCTGTAGCCGAAGATATCAGTATATTTAAGGACCACACTTCCATAAAACCAAATTTCTTTATGGCTGAGCCCTTGTATATTTGTTTTGGAGGTCAATTCTCCAGAATGACCACGAGTAGAGGGCTGCTGAGGAGCCAAGGAAAATGCAGGAAGTATCTTGGATTCACCCCAATTGATTTTCTTGATTGGGGTGTGGGCTTTAGCGAAAGCGGTTTTAATAGAGATAGTGAGTTCTTTTGCCGGAGTTGTTCCGTGATTGAAGACAGTACAACTAAACCTACCTCCTTCACGCAAATTAATGTTTCCTCCATCAAAAGTCACATATGCGCGGAGTTGGTTTTTCGCAGTCTCTTCAGTAATTTTGTTCGTACTATTTGCTACTTGAACTGCATCGGCAGTAGCTATGAGGGTGTCTCGAACGTAATAAACGCCAATGCCACTAATTCCAATTCCAAGGGCAGACAGGACCAACAGAGCGAACGCCCATTGAGCCATTTCGGATTGGGCGTTCAAATCCTTTTGGGCGCGTTGATACTCTCCGGAGGTTTTTATGGCCGTCTCTATGCATTCGAGAAGACGAGAACCCTTAAAAGTGATACAGGTGCTTTCTATGTGTTTTGTAGCATTTTCGTGATGTATTTTGGATTGATGTTCAGCGTGTTCGATTCTAGCCTCATTCACGCCATATCCATATCCAATTAGACCAAATATTAGGGTGTGAACCCAATTCAGTTTGTTGATTTTGTTTAACAAATCAGATTCAGAACGTTCATTGATGGAGGTTTTGATGGCAAGATTTGATTTATCCGATGAAGAATGGGCTATTATTGAGCCTTTATTACCTGCTCCGGGGCGGGGCGCAAAGCGCGGCGATGACCGTAAAATCCTGAATGGGATATTCTACATTCTGAGAACAGGTGCCCCCTGGCGTGACCTGCCGGGTCGATATGGTCCGCCTACGACCGTTTATAATCGCTATGTTCGATGGGGTCGCAAGGGGGTGTGGAAGAATGTATTCGATGCCCTTGCCCATGAGGTCAGGGATAGCCTGATCTTCATTGATGCATCCATTGTAAAGGCTCACCGCGCAGCGGCTGGGTCAAAAAGGGGGAACTGGCCGAAGGTATTGGACGCTCACGCGGAGGCCGCACGAGTAAGGTTCACGCGGCTGTAGATGAACGTGGTAGGCCACTCCGGCTGGAAATCTCTGGTGGCCATGTCCATGACAGTCAGCTGTTTGATGCCTTCACAGACTGGCAGGAAGAACCGCTGGCTATCGTTGCTGACAAAGCTTATGGCAGCGCTAAAATCAGGCTGCAGATTGCAGATGAAGGTGCCGTTGCGGTTATCCCATCAAAATCAAACGCGAAGAAACCAATCCCACATGACAAGAACCTCTATGCCATGCGCAATATCGTCGAGCGGTTCTTCTGCAAGATGAAAGACATGCGAAGGCTGGCAACCAGATTTGAAAAACACGCCATCCACTTCCACAACATGATATACATGTTTGCAATCAGGTGTTGGATCAATTGAGTCCACAACCTAGGCAAAACCCAATGCAAGCAAACCCTATAATCGGATTGTCGTTTCCTTTATTGCTTCCAGACATTTCACCATAAACGCCAAATTATATTTCCCCTTCGGAATATTAGTAGATAATTGGCGATCCTTTTTTCCACATTTGCTCAATTTAACCAAGTATTCGACCCAGTTCACCCGTCAGCACGGATTAAGCACAGAAATTTAGATCCCTCTTCCCCAAAAATTATGAACAAACTTCCACAATACGAATATTGACGTTTACGTAAAAATAAGCTTTTTTATCGCCAACGTTTTGGAGGACAGACATGAAAACATTTATCTCAACCCTTTTCGCTGCCGGTTTGGTTCTTTCTTCATCCGCACCTGCATTGGCAGATGTGATTGAAGGAAACTGGAGAACTGAAAGCGGTGAAACCGCTGCCATCTCGAAATGCGGCAGTTCTTTTTGCATCCAGTTGAAAACAGGAACCTATGCTGGCAAGCGCATTGGTAAAATGAAAGGCTCAGGCGGTTCTTACACGGGCACAGTAACGGACCCGGCAGACAATAAAAAATATTCAGGCTCTGCAACGGTTCGTGGCGCTGGTCTGAAACTCAAAGGCTGTGCGCTGAAGATCTTCTGCAAGACACAGAACTGGAAGAAGCTGTAAGGCTCTCAAACAACGCTTTATGAAAACCCCGCGTAGGCGGGGTTTTTTGTGGGTGCAATCGTGGCCACCCTATTGCGGGCGATGCCAAACCTTGCACCGCACCCATGTAACACCGCTGATTTCAAAATAGTCCTCAGCCGCCACTTCAAATCCGGCAGAGCGGGCGCGGCGTTCGGGGCCAGGTAGTTCTGCGTTTGCGTCAAACGTCCAACCCCAGGCTTGGGCCGGAAAGACCTGCTCGAAGTCTGCCCGGAACAAAACATCATCCCTGCCCGGGTTTTCGGCTCCTTCCCGGAACTTGCAATTAAGACCGACCAAAAGCAGGTTATGCCTGCGAGCGAAGGATGACTGGTGCTTCATTTCCGCTTCCGTAATCCATTCTGCACCCAAGAGTTCTGCACTGGCAGATTGTGATGCGAATGCCAAAAAGCAGAAGGCCAATCCTGTCTTGAGAATGTTCATAATCAACGTGCCTTTTGACCAAACAACACGCTCTGCTGTTCCTTGTCTTTCATCTTGGCCTGGGTTGCCTGACGTTTTTCTATACCAATGTTCAAGCCCTTTGCCACGGCAGGTCTCGCCTGCATGCGCTCCAGCCATTTTTCCAGATGCGGGAATTGATTGATGTCCTGACCCTGTCTTTCCCACAAGATCGCCCAACCGATACAGGCCATATCCGCGATTGAATACTCGCCTGCAAGGAAGTCACGGGTTTCAAGTTGTGTGTTCATCACCCCATAGAGGCGGTTAACCTCATTTGTATAACGATCGATGGCGTAAGGAACCTGCTCAGGCGCATAAACACGAAAATGGTGCGTTTACCCCGCCATGGGCCCCAGTCCGCCCATTTGCCACATCAGCCACTGGTCCACTTCCACGCGGGCTCGCTCGTCTGCCGGATAGAATTTGCCAAACTTTCTGCCCAGATACTGCAGAATTGCCCCTGACTCAAAAACCGAGACAGGTTCACCGCCCGGGCCTTCGGGGTCAATGATTGCGGGCATACGGTTATTGGGTGCAATTTTCAGAAAATCCGGCTCAAACTGTTCGCCCTTGCCAATGTTCACATATTTGACTTCATAGGGAATGCCAAGCTCTTCCAGCATAACAGAAATTTTCCAGCCGTTTGGCGTAGGCCAATAATAAAGTTCAATCGATTTTGTTTGTTGCATGTTCAATCGGCCTAACATTTGCGCTGCATATCGTGCCTCTCAACATATCTCCTAATTCGCCAAGAACAATCACTTCACAGGAAATTCAGCTCGCGATGGCAACCACATCTTGGTATGAGACAGGCATCAGATTAACCGCATGATTCCATTACCCATGATCCGATTGATTATCCCTTTGATAGTGTTGTGCGTTCTGGGTTCTGTTGTAGCCGTTGGCTTTGGCTTTCTTGGTAGCATTCATCCGGCATTTGATACTTTTGCACATTTTAGAATGCATTTTGCCGTTTGCTTGATCTTCGCTTTTTTTATTCTGATTTTTTCGCGGTTTAAGTGGATCGCTTTGCTTGGACTTCTTGTTGGTGCCTACGGAATTTACCAATCACAAATCGGATATGCGTGGAGTGCGGTTACAAACAATAAGATTGATGGCCAAGCCGAATATTCGATGTTGCACCTGAATTTATTGTGGACCCACGAGAACCCCGAACCCGTTGTAAAGTGGGTGCAAGAACAGGATGCAGACCTGCTTTCCTTTGCAGAACTGTCTAATGTGTGGGAACCGCATGTGGTTCAGCTACATGAAACCTGGCCCTATATTCTTCATTGCCCTGAACATGGAAAACGCGGTGGCGCTCGCATTTACTCGAAATGGCCGATGGATTTTGACAGTCAATATTGCGGTGTTTACGGCACGTTTGGGAAAGTGCAGGTCACAACTCCCGCGAACGACGTTTTTAC
>ENA-OUOG01002685-OUOG01002685.1-marine-metagenome-genome-assembly--contig:-NODE-2685-length-17922-cov-6.803250_pt1 | contig 17922 bp, 17 predicted proteins | sample MGYA00248635_ERZ508505 | MGnify/ENA primary metagenome ERZ508505 (study PRJEB26176, sample SAMN06267871) | marine metagenome | isolation source: Saanich Inlet, British Columbia, Canada | place: Pacific...
GCGTGGGGGCTCCGCCCCCAGACGCAACATGCGTCTCCCCCGAGGTATTTTGAAACGAAGAAGATTGGACACCAGTTGTTAACCTTAGCTGGGTAACTCTGGGGCTGCGGTACAGGCGGAGGCGCCGATGGCCGTAAACGGAGAAACCCCCGATGAGTTTTCGCCATCGGGGGTAATCTCTGTTTTCAAAATACCTCGGGGGAGGCGGCGAAGCCGACGGGGGCAGAGCCCCCTGAACGGGCTTCGTTACAGCAATGCTTTGGCTTGCGCCGCCACATTCTCGCCCGTCAGGCCGAAATGGGCGTAAAGCTCGTTCGCGGGGGCTGAGGCGCCAAAGCTCGACATCCCTACGAAAGCCGCCTTTGCCTCACGACCACGTTCGCCCAAGAGCCAACGATCCCAACCTTGGCGCACAGCGGCTTCAACACCAACACGCACGGGGCCTGCTGGCAGCACGCGTTTGCGGTAGGCTGCATCCTGCTCGGCAAAGAGCTCCATAGATGGCATCGAGACAACACGCGTGCCGATCCCTTCGGCCTGCAAAATGTCACGCGCCGCCATTGCAATCTCGACCTCGGATCCTGTGGCGATCAAGATCACCTGACGCTTGCCTTCTGCCTCGGCCAAGACATAGGCGCCTTGTGAGACGAGGTTCTTGGTCTGATATTTGGTGCGCTGCGTTGGCAGGTTTTGCCGTGTGAGCGCCAGAACCGACGGACGCCCCGTCTGGGTCAGCGCCACTTCCCAAGCCTCGGCTGTTTCAGCGACATCGCAGGGGCGCAGAACCAGACAATTCGGGGTCGCGCGCATCATGGCAAGATGCTCCACAGGTTGGTGGGTCGGGCCGTCTTCGCCCACACCGATGCTGTCATGGGTCATGACATATTGCACATTGATGCCCATCAAAGCCGAGAGGCGCATCGAGGGGCGTGCGTAATCGGTGAAGGTGAAAAACGTGCCGCTATAGGGGCGCACGCCGCCATGCAGGGCCATGCCGTTCATCGCAGCCGCCATTCCATGCTCGCGGATGCCGTAATGCACATAGCGACCCTTGCGGTTTTCGGGGGTGAAGACGCCCAAATCTGCCGTCAGAGTGTTGTTGGAGCCGGTCAAATCCGCCGATCCGCCGATGGTTTCGGACAGAACCGGGTTGATGACGCTCAGAGCCATCTCGCTTGCCTTGCGCGTTGCGGCCTTGGGCGCAGTCTCTGCCACGGTCTTTTTCAGCGCCTTGATGGCCGCCGAGAGCTTTTTGGGCATCTCGCCTGCAAAAGCGCGGTTGAAATCGGCTTGCTTGCTGTCGGACAGCGCGGCGAAGTTCGCATTCCATTCGGCGCGTGCCGAGGCACCTTTTGCGCCGATCTCTTCCCATTGGGCCTTGATATCCGAGGGGATTTCAAAGGCAGGCGCGGTCCAGCCATAGGCGGCTTTGGTGTCGGCGACCAATGTGGCATCTGTCAAAGCGCCATGGCCTTTGGATGTGTCCTGCGCGGCAGAGCCGATGGCGATATGCGTCTTGCAGGCAATCATGGCAGGGCGCGGGCTGGCTTTGGCGGCCGTGATCGCCTCATCAATGGCAGTGGGATCATGCCCGTCGCATTCGAATACATCCCAGCCAGAGGCTTTGAAGCGCGCGACCTGATCGGTGCGATCGGCCATATCAACCGTGCCGTCGATGGTGATGTTGTTATTGTCCCACAAAACGATCAGGCGGCTCAATTCCTGGCGACCTGCCAGCCCGATGGCCTCTTGGCTGATGCCTTCCATCAAGCATCCGTCACCCGCGATACAATAGGTGTAATGGTCGATTATTTTCTTGCCCCATTTGGCGCGAAGGAATTCCTCGGCCATGGCAAAACCCACGGAATTGGCGATCCCTTGCCCAAGCGGGCCTGTGGTCGTTTCCACGCCCTCGACATGGCCATACTCGGGATGGCCTGCGGTGATCGCGCCCAATTGACGGAAATTCTTGATCTGCTCCAGCGTCATCTGCTCGTAGCCGGTGAGATAGAGCAGCGAATAGATCAGCATCGAGCCATGGCCCGCCGAGAGGATAAAGCGGTCGCGGTTTGGCCAATTGGGGGCCTTCGCGTCAAAGCTGAGGTGTTTCTCGAACAAGACCGTTGCAACATCGGCCATACCCATGGGCATTCCCGAATGTCCTGAATTGGCGGCGGCCACCGCATCAAGGGTGAGCGTGCGGATACAGGCGGCGCGGCGCCAGTGGTCGGGATTGCGGGCGGCGAGAGCGGTCAAATCCATCGTCAGGAATTCCTTTAAGCAGCATCCAGTCAATCGCGGTGATAGCAGGGCGGGTGATAAGTGCAAGCGATGGGGGACTTGTCTGGGCGTTTGGACGCGGAATTTTCGCCCAGAGCGGGGCTGTCGGGTTGGAAATGGTTGCAAAACACCTCGGGATGAGATTCGCTCTACCCATTGCGCGCAAGATATCTATTCTATGCGCATCTTAATAATTTTGGGTGGCTTTGAGTTGCCCGACAACATGAGGGCGGAGCGATCAATGAGCGATCCGGCAAATTTCGACAAAATTTCCGAGCTTGAGGGGCGATTGGCTGATGCGCTGGAGCGCATCTCCAAGGCTGTAACCGAGGGCGCATCGGGCGATGTGCAGGACGTCGCGCAAATCAAGGCCGAGCTTGAAGCGGAGCAAAAGACGCGCCTTGCGCTCGCCGATCAGGTCAAGGCGATGGAAGCCGCACGGCAGGCCGATCGCGAAGAAGCCGCCCGTGAAGCCAAATTGGCCGAAGAAAAAGCCCAGAAACTGGCCGAGGAATTGGCCGCTGCCAAATCGGCCCCTGCAGCGGTCGCGGTGCAGCACGATAGCGTGCAGAGTGACGCTGATGGCGGCTCCGAGGGGGAGGTGCTGATCTTGCGGCGCCGTGCGGCCCGCCTGCGCGAGGAACGCAATGAAGCCCGCGCCGAGCGCGATGAAGCGCGCGATGAATTGGATGAAATAGCCGCACGCGCTACGGGCGGTGCGGTTGAAGTCGCCCCTCGGGTCGCGGCATTGCTGGAGCAAATGCGCGCGTTGAAGGCGGCAAATGCCACCCTGAGCAATGTGATCGAGGAATTGCGCGCCAATGAAACCGCAGCCGATGCCGAATTGGTGGCGGCGGGTTTGGCGGCTGAACTGGCAGCCCTCAAAGCGGAGCGCGCCGCCGAAGTTGAAGAGTTGAACGAGATTTTGGTCGATCTGCGGCCAATCCCAAGGGGAGGAGCGGCCTGATGCCTGAATTGATCGTCAAAATCGGTGGACGTGATTTCCCCGTGGCCTGTCAGGAGGGCGAGGAGCCCTATTTGCAAGCAGCGGCCCAGATGCTGGATAGAGAAGCGGCTGTCATTCTGGGGCAGGTCGGGCGCATGCCTGCCGAGCGGACCTTGTTGATGGCGGGCTTGATGCTGGCCGACAAAACGGCAGCATTGGAGGATGATCTGCAGAGCGCCAATGAAAAGCTGGCCCAGATGGAGGCCAGCTTGACCGCAGCCGAGGAACGCCTTGCAGACCGCTCGCGCCGAATCTCTCAATTGGAGCAGGCGGCCCCTCCGACTGAGGTGGCGGTGATCCCCGCGCAGGTGACCGATGGTTTGGCCGAATTGGCCGCCCGCGCCGAAGCAATCGCCGAACGCCTCGAGACCAAGAGCGCCTGATCCGCTTTTCGCTTAGCTGAAAATAGGGGCCAGCAAGCGCGCGGCTTCGGCATGCGCATCTGCCAAGCCTGTACGATCTTCTCCGGGGTAGAACCTTGCGCGCACGGCTGTGGCCATGGGTTTTGGTTTCACAAGATGCACCTCGGGGCCATGTTTGCGGGTCTCTTCGCGCCAGCTTTCGATCAAAACGCGCTGCGCGGATTTTGACATGCCATAGGCGCCCGCGAATTTTGGGTCCCAGTCATCATCAAAGAAAATGGCCTTTGCCGCCTCGGAGGGCGCAATCAAGGGATCGATCATCGCCATGAGGCGGGAAAAGGCACGGATATTGGTTCCGATAACCTTGTCGAGGTCTTTGGCGGTCAGATGCGGGGCAGGGGTCAGGGCTGTGACATGGATGGCCGAATGCACCCAGATGTCGGCTTTGCCCCAACGGTCATGAATGGAGCGGCAAAGATGGGCCATGGCCGCGTCATTGGTCACATCCATCGGCGCCAAAGTGGCCGCGCCACCTGCCGCTTGAATGCGGTCATCAAGGTCTTCCAAACCGCCCGTGGTGCGCGCCACGGCCACCACATGGGCACCGCGTTCTGCCAACCAAAGGGCACTGGCCGCTCCGATGCCGCGCGATGCGCCGGTCACAAGAGCAATCTGTCCGTCGAGTATCTGTTTCATGGCGCTCTCATGGCGTGACAATTCCCAATTGGCAAGTCTCGCAATGCCGCAGCCTTCTTGACTTTAGGGTGTAGGAGAGGCCAAACAACATGCAAAGATCATCTCGATGAAAGAGTATATATAATGACCCGAGCCATGACCCTAAGCCAAGCCCTTCCTGGACAAGACAGCCTGTTGCGCAATGCGTTGCTGGTAATTGCAGGTTCGGCTTTGATCGCGATTGCCGCACAAATCTCCGTTCCGATGTTCCCTGTGCCGATGACGTTGCAGACCCTCGCAATCCTGACGGTAGGCTTCGCCTATGGCTCGCGCCTCGGGGCGGCAACGCTGATCGCCTATATCGCGCAAGGTGCAGCGGGTCTTCCGGTTTTCGCAGGTGGCTTGAGCACGATGGCGCTGGTAGGTCCCACCGCTGGTTTCCTTGTCGGCTTTATCGGCATGGCATGGTTGGCAGGTTTCGCCGCTGAGCGCGGATTTGCACGCGGGTTTATCGGCACTGCGCTGACCGCAATTGTTGCATCGGCTTTGATCTATCTTCCCGGTGTTGCATGGCCAATGTTTGTCTCCTCGGCCGTTGGCATCGAGGCAGGCTGGGTCGGTTTGGGTGCAAGCTCGATCTGGGCAGGCTTTGTTGCCCCCTTCCTGATCGGCGATGCGGTCAAGGCCGTTCTCGCAGCCCTGATCGTGACAGGTGCATGGAAGGCGCTCAAGCGCGCCTGATCCAAGCCCGATCACTCCGAAATAGAAAACGCCGCCCCCTGATCTGGGGGGCGGCGTTTTTCATTTGAACTTGCAAATTTGTGCTGCGGCGTGATCCCCGCGGATGCGCCTATTCAGCGGGTTCTTTGATCTCGAACCCTTTGGCCATCATATCCGTGGGTTTCACAGGATATTCGCCCGAGAAGCAGGCATCGCAATACCGTGGGCTGGCAGGGTCACGCCCCTTGGCCTCACCCACAGCGCGGTAGAGCCCGTCCAGCGTGACAAAGCGCAGGCTGTCGACGCCCAGATGTTTGCGCATCTCTTCTTCGGTCATCGTGGCGGCCAGCAATTTGTCGCGTTGGGGCGTGTCCACACCGTAAAAGCAAGGCCAAGCGGTCGGCGGGCTTGCGATGCGGAAATGCACTTCGGCGGCACCCGCATCAAGGATCATCTGTTTGATCTTCTGGCTGGTGGTTCCGCGCACAACGGAATCATCGACCAAGATCACGCGCTTGCCCTCGATCAGGGCGCGGTTGACGTTGAGCTTGAGGCGCACACCCATATTGCGGATCTGTTCGGTCGGTTCGATGAAGGTGCGGCCCATATATTGATTGCGGATGATGCCCATGCCAAAGGGAATGCCGCTCTCGAAGGCATAGCCGATTGCAGCGGGCGTGCCGCTATCGGGCACGGGGCAAACAAGATCGGCTTCCACAGGTGCTTCACGCGCCAGTTCCACGCCGATCTGGCGGCGCGTCTCATAGACCGAACGCCCCCCAAGGATGCTATCGGGGCGAGAGAAATAGACATGCTCGAAAATGCAGAAGCGCGGTTTTTTAGGCTCGAAGGGCATATAGCTTTCGATGCCCTTCTCGGTGATCACCACCATCTCGCCCGGCTCAATCTCGCGGACGAATTCCGCGCCGATGATATCAAGCGCGCAGGTCTCGGAGGACAGCGCCCATCCATCACCAACCTTGCCCAGAACCAAGGGGCGCACGCCGAGCGGGTCGCGCACGCCCATCAATTTGGTGCGCGTCATCGCCACAACGGAAAACGCACCTTCAACACGGCGAAGCGCGTCTTTCATGCGTTCCGGGATCGTCTTTTGGTAGCTGCGCGCCATCAAATGGATGATGCATTCGGAATCGGAGGAGGATTGGAAGATCGAGCCGCGCCCGATCAATTCACGCCGCAGCTCATCGGCGTTTACGATATTGCCGTTATGCGCAATCGCGGCACCACCCATGGCAAATTCGCCAAAGAAGGGCTGCACATCGCGGATCGCGGTCGCCCCTTTGGAGCCCGCCGTGGAATAGCGCACATGCCCGATCGAGATTGATCCGGGCAAGGTTTCCATCAGTTTTTGCGACGTGAAGTTATCGCGCACATATCCAAAGCGGCGTGCCGATTGAAAACCAGCCTCAGGATCATGTGTGACGATCCCGCCTGCTTCTTGTCCGCGATGTTGCAAGGCATGCAGGCCAAGGGCCACGAAATTTGCCGCATCCGTGACACCCACGACACCGAAGACACCGCATTCTTCACGCAGTTTATCCCCGTCGACCGGATCAAATGGATGGGAAGGAAACCGAGCGTCGTTGGCGGCGTCGGAATTATGCATCTGCTGCACTCCTGCAAGGCTCAGGATGAAAGGCCGAATCCCCGTCGGCCTCTTTCAATCTTCGTGTAGGACAACGCCGCGCTGGTGTCACGCCCCGCTCTTGTGTGATCGCCATAAATCGTGCGGATTTAGCCGTCGGTGCTGGGTGTTTCAGCTGAAGGCGTCTCGCTTGGCACATCGCAGGTGCTGATCAATTGTTCATAGCGCTGCAAAATCCAGCCTGGCGCATCCTCGGGGATTTGCTCGTTGATGGAGCCCTGTGCGCTGCCAAAGATCATCGCGGTGCGGCTGTCGGCAACCATTGCAATCGGCTCGGAGCCTGCCACGCGGTCATAGGCCACAAGGGCGACCACAACCAAAAGCACGCCGCGCAACACGCCGAAGAAAAACCCGAGCCCCGCGTCGATGCCCCCAATGGCCGAGCGTTGCACCGCCGAGGAAAACAGGGGCGTGAACAGCGACACGATCACCAAGGCCACGGCAAACACCCCCGCAAAGGCCAGAATGATCGCCAATTCACAGCTTTCGCCGACGAAATCGCCCACAACCGGAATTTCACTGATCAGCGGATATGCGGCTGGCGCAAAGAGGAAGGCGACGATGGCCGCGACAACCCAACCCCCGATCGACATGATCTCGCGCACGAAGCCCCGCGAATAGGCGAGGATGGCTGATATCACGATCACCGCTGCGACGATGCCGTCGATAATTGTGAAACCTTCCATGCGTATCCCCGTTCTTCCCTCGAGCCTATTCGGCCCCGAATGTCTCACCCACAAAGCGCGTCAGGTCTGGCATCAATTGCAGCCCCATTCCCGCTCCATCCCCGAATTTGCACCCTTGGGGTGCGATAGCGCTGGTGAAACCAAGTTTCTGCGCTTCTTTCAACCTGTTTTCGGCCTGAGAGACCGGACGAAGGGCACCAGAGAGGCTTAATTCACCAAAAATCACCGAAGTGGCGGGCAATGCTGCATCTTCACGCGCACTTAGAAGGGCTGCGGCCACCGCCAGATCGGCGGCGGGTTCGCTGATGCGCATGCCGCCTGCGATATTGAGATAGACATCCAACCCCGCAAAAGAGATGCCCACCCGCGCCTCAAGCACGGCCAAAATCATCGACAATCGTCCGCTGTCCCATCCCACCACGGCACGGCGGGGCTGGCTGAGCGAGGAGGGCGCGACAAGTGCTTGGATTTCCACCAGCACGGGGCGGGTGCCCTCCATGCCCGCAAAAACCACTGAGCCGGGTGCAGGGGTGTCGCGGTCTGTCAGGAAGAGCGCAGATGGATTTGGCACTTCTGCCAGTCCCGCGCCCGTCATCTCGAAGACGCCGATCTCATCGGCAGGGCCAAACCGGTTTTTCACCGAGCGTAGAATGCGGAACTGATGCCCGCGCTCGCCCTCGAAATACAGGACGGTATCAACCATATGCTCGACCACGCGCGGGCCTGCGATCTGGCCCTCTTTGGTGACATGGCCGACCAATACCACCGCCACGCCGCGCCGTTTGGCGAAGGTGACCAATTCATGGGCCGAGGCGCGCACTTGGCTGACCGATCCGGGCGCGCTGTCGACGGTATCGAGCCACATGGTCTGGATCGAGTCGATGATCGCCAGATCGGGGCGTTCTTCATCCAAGGTTGTGAGGATGTCGCGCAGATTGGTTTCGGCGGCCAGTTTGACCTGCGCATCCGCAAGGCCAAGCCGCTGTGCGCGCATCCGCACTTGCGCGGTCGCTTCCTCGCCCGAGACATAGATGACCTTCATGCCCTGTTTTGCGAAACTCGCGGCCGCTTGCAGCAGCAAGGTGGATTTCCCGATCCCTGGATCGCCGCCCACCAATGTCGCCGAGGCGGGGACCAAACCACCGCCAAACACGCGGTCCAATTCGGCCATGCCCGATCCGCTGCGCGGGGGCGGGGCCTCTTCGGTGGCCAGATCGCTGAGCGCCATCTTGCGGCCCTTTGCAGCCCCCAGACCAGATTTGGACGGGCCCGCCGAAAGCGGGGCCTCTTCTTGGATGGAATTCCATTCGCCGCAGCCATCACAGCGCCCCGTCCATTTCTTATGGGCGGTGCCGCAGGCCGAGCAGATGAATTGGGTCACAGGTTTTGCCATGGAAATGAATTAACCCGCGCGACGAGGATGCGCCATAACGGATTTCAAAATGCGCAGCGGCTGTGATGAAAACCCAGTCGGTCCGTGGCCGCCCCCAAGTGGGAAAACCGAAGGATACGGCATGGGAGGGGAGCCTTCGACAGATTCGCGATTCTGGGTTTGCGATTCTGCTGATTGTTGCCTGCGCAGACGCAATGGGGCGCTATTTGTCTCAGTTGCGTCGCACTCTAGACAAAAAAATGTCCGAAATGTGGCAAGAAAATTAACGCTTCCTGTAGCGGGGAGGATTTTGTGTAACCACAATCTGTAGTGGAAGCCCCAAATATATAGGGCTGGCTTATCCACAGCATTTCCGGGACTGCTCCAAAATTTACTTTGATTTCGCCGCGTAACTTGTTCACAAAATGGCAAAAATAAGACGCAGGGCCTCCGTCCCAAAAACAAAAATCAGGAGGTCGTTAGGGGCAGAGCAGAATATGGCACTCAGGGCACTCACCTGGGCAGGCGCGCTTTTATTGGCAGCCAGCGGACAGGCATTTTCACAAGACGCGCTTCCAGCAGGCGCCTTCACCTATGCCGAAGGCGTGGTGGAGAGCGGTCATGCCGGGACATCGGTCCTGCCATCAGGCAGGCTGAAATCCGCACCCTTCATGCTGCATATTACAGATACCGCCAATTTCATGTCCCGAATGGCGATCGAGAATGACCAAGGCATGTTCAGCCATCTGGCGCTCTTTGGCGAAGCCTTGGAGGAGTTCGCGGTTGCCACTGAGCAAACCGGCGGCCGCACCCGCCTTGATAACCCCGATGATGGCTATTCCTTTTTGCTGCAATTAATCACCGATCCCGCCATCCGTGAGGCGGGCCTCGAGATGCAGATCGAGATGGCTGTGGAAAGCCATGATCCCGATGTGTCGCTCGGATGGGCCATCAGTGTGATGGATGGCGGCTATTTCGTGCCCTATACGGCGCAGGATGCCGAACGCGTTGCGCAGGCTTTGGCTGCGGCGCAAGCGGCGGCCGAGCAAGAAGAAAACCAATTCGTCGTCACCGTCGACAGCACGGGCCGCTTGATCGTGATTGATGCCACTACAGTTGCACGCAGCTTTGCCGCACAGAGCTTTGTGGCCCGCGACCAAGCCTTGAACCTGTCACGTGTCACAGGACCGAATGGCGAGATTGAGGTCACGGCCTCGCATATGAACTCCCCCAGCCTTGTGGGAGGTTTGTACACTTGGGTCGAAGTGAGCGGGTTCCGCAGCTTTGGCAGTGACAATGAGATTTCGGGTCATGGTTTGCAAATCGGGGCTGATCTGGAAATCGGTGCAAACAGTCTTTTGGGCCTGTCTATTGGCCAGCGTGATGTATCGGCGCAAACGACAGGATTTGTCCAAGAAGGCAGCTTTAATTTCATCCAACCCTATTATTCCTTCCGCTCGGGCGCGGTTAGCGGCTCGCTCAGCCTGCTTTATGGCGAAGGCGACTACACACAGACAGCCGCAGGCGGCGTTGGCACGGGTGATCTGCAGATCAGCTCGCTCAGCTTTGAGGGCGGACGTGATCTAATCTTGCGCGATGGCATGACACTGACCCCCACGCTTGGCCTGACCTATGGCGAGGTCGAGACCACAGGGCGCAGCGGCACTTTGGCCAATGCGGGCACGACGGATGGGCAGTTTACTCAAAGCTCGCTCGGCGCGCGTTTGAGCCGCGCTGTGTCATGGGGCACAGTGACAGGCGGGATTTTCCTCGATCATGTGGATCGCTCGACCAGCAATGTGGCCGTCAATGGTATGATCAATGATGACGGGGTGTCAGGCCGGATCGAGATCGGCCTTGAGGGCATGATCGGAGCCCGCACTGGTGTGAATACATCATTGGAAATCAGTGGTCTGGGCCAAGATATGCAGCAAGCGCGCGGCGGGATACGGTTCTCGCTCAGCTTCTGACCTTGCGGGCTGTGGCCATCGACACGACAAGCGAGCCCAAGACGCATGCCGTGAAGAGCCACAGCCCCCAAGCGGTTTCCAAACGCCCGACCGCCAAGCCTTTGCCCACCATGATATAGAGCGCGATCAAGAAGACATCGGCCATTGCCAGCTTGCCCAAAAGGGTGACGACGGCGATGGATTTGCCCGAAACCCTGCCCAAAGCCACAAGCATCAGCGCAAGTGTTTTGGCAATCGGGGCTATAAGGGCAAAAAGCGCCACCAAGGCGGCCAACCCCCATTCCCCGCCATTCCAGAGCGCCGCAAGTCCTGTGAGAACGGAAATTTCCTCAAGGCCGAACCAAGGCAGCAGGCCTGCGCGCATCAAAGGCGCGGCCCATGCCACAGGAAAAAGGATCAAAAGCGCCAGATTGGCCCAAAACAGAATGCGCATGGCCAAGGACATGGCAATTGAAACCAAAGGGTGCAAGCCCTGCTTGGGTAATTGGATTACTCGGCAGGGCCGGGACCAAAGCCCGCGTGCATTGCAATCACGCGCGAACGACCCTCATTGGTATCGACAACCTTCGTCGGTTTGGGAATATCTGGTGTATCCGCCGCATTGATCGGGCGATACCGCAGCTCGAACCCTAGTTCGACAAGCGTCGTGCGCAGCTTTTCTTCGACCTCGCGGCGCTTTTGGCCAAGGCGAATATCATCGTCTTCGATTTTTTCGGCCAAAGCGGTCAACTCAAAACACGAAGCACGCGCGCGTTCCAGACTCTGCTCGAAACCCACGATCTCTTTTTGACGTTGTTTCAGAAAACTTCGCGCCCGCTCAACCTTGGCCACCGAGAAGGTTTCAGCCAAATTGCGGCTCTCGAGGCTCATCTGCGCGGCCAGTTCTAGGATTTGGGGTTCCAATGAATCCAGCTCGGGATGCTCGCGCAGGAAGGCAAAGCGCTCGCGGATGGAATCGAACTCTCGGCTCAGCTGAAAATAGCCTTCGCGGTCGGCATCATGGCAGGCGGAATAGGCATGGCTGACATCTTCCATGGAAATACGAAAATCACGATGGCTGTTCTCCAGCTTCAGAACACGACTGTAGCTCGGAATGAAGGAGCACACCCCAAGAAGCAAAATCGTCAATCCAATCTGAACATACATCCCGCCTTCGGGGACTATGGTGCCACCAAATTGAAGTGGCATCACCAACCATGGCAAAACACCTGCTACACTGAGCGCTGTCGTTCCAATCAGACCGACACACAAGAGGACCAAAGTGTAGATGGAGGTTCTATGGATGAGCGAAAAAAGTGATACAAAATAGTTTGAAGTCGAATTCGACACAATACGCACCCTTGAATGTCCCCAAACCTTGTTAACCAAAACCGGCTCCAATTTTGAGCAAAAAATCGCGCAAATCGGCAAAATAGCCGAAAATGGACAGATATAGTTTCCCATGCGCAGTGGTCCCGCAAAACCCTGTGTGCTTCTTCAAAACAGTTGGAGGTCTGGATCGGGTTCGTTTCCGTTTCAGAAACGAACATCGCGGCGTTTGAACAGAATCAGCTTGCCTGATCAGCGCACGGCTTCGATGGGGCCTTCGGCTGATCCGGATATGAATTGACGCAGATAGGGGTCATCGGCGCTGTCCATCTCGCCCACAGGGCCTGACCATTTGATCACCCCGTCATGGAGCATGGCCACGCGGTCTGCGATGGCGCGCACGCTGGACATGTCATGGGTGATGGTCATGGCGGTTGCGCCCATCTCGACCACGATCTCGCGGATCAATTCATTGATGACGCCCGACATGATCGGATCAAGTCCCGTGGTCGGCTCATCAAAGAAAATCACATCGGGTTGGGCTGCAATCGCACGCGCCAGACTGACCCGTTTTTGCATGCCCCCCGACAGCTCGGCAGGAAAGAGATCGGCAACATCGGGCTTGAGGCCCACACGGCGCAATTTCTCGATGGCGATTTCGCGGGCTTCCTCGACAGGGCGTTTGAGACTGCCACGCAAAAGCCGGAACGCCACATTTTGCCAAACGCTCATGGAATCGAACAAGGCCCCGCCTTGGAACAGCATCCCGAAGCGCGCGAGAAAGGCATCGCGTTCGGCTTGGCGCACGTCTTGGCCTTCCAGCGAGATCAGGCCGCTATCATGGGTAACAAGACCCAAGACCGATTTGAGCAGCACCGATTTGCCCGTGCCCGATCCGCCAATGATCACCACGCTTTCGCCCTTGGCGATCGAGAGGTTCACACCGCGCAGAACCTGTTTGGTTCCGAATGATTTATGGACGTCGCGAAGCTCGATCATGCTGTGAAAAACAACTCTGTCAAAAGGTAATTGGCCGCCAGGATCAGGATCGAGGCCGAAACAACGGCATTGGTGGTGGCCTTGCCCACGCCGCGCGCGCCTTTGCCTGAATTCATGCCGTGGTAGCAGCCCATAAGGGCCACGATAAATCCGAAAGCCGCGCCCTTGATCATGCCTGATGTCACATCCCAGACCTCAAGGAAGTCGACGGTGTTCTGGATGTAATTGGCAGGGTTGAAGCCAAGCCGTGTGGTGCCAACCAGATAGCCGCCAAAAATCCCGATGCTATCGCCCACAGCCACCAGCAGCGGCAGGGTCAGGGTCGCGGCCAGAACGCGTGGAACGGTGAGGTATTTCATCGGATTGGTGGAGAGGGTGACCAAGGCATCGATTTGCTCGGTCACGCGCATCGTGCCGATCTCGGCTGCAATGGCCGAGGCCACGCGCCCTGCAACCATCAAGCCGCCCAAAACGGGGCCAAGCTCGCGTACCATGCCGATGGCCACAATCGAGGGCACAACGGATTCTGCGTTAAACCGTGCGCCGCCTGCATAGATTTGCAAGGCCAGCGCACCGCCTGTGAACAATGCCGTCAACCCGACAACGGGCAGCGACAACCAGCCGATCTGGACGATCTGGTTCCAGATCTCGCGATAGTAGAACGGCGGGCGCACCAAATGCGACAGGGTTGCCCCGCAATAGATCGCAATCCGCCCGATCGCGCCCATGATCGCCAGTGTCGAGCGACCGATGGCCGCGACAGGTGAGAGGACCAAATTCATCAATACTCCCCCGAATATTCTCGATTATAGCGCGCCCCGAGCGAGGTCAGGATTTCATATCCGATTGTGCCCGCCGCATCTGCCAATTGATCGACATTTTGATGGGGCCCAAGAATATCAAGCTGGTCAGGCACCTCGTCGAGATGGGTCACATCAACGGTCAGCAAATCCATCGAGACACGACCTGCCAATTGGCACGCGGTTGATCCCGCATAAAGCATCGCCTTGCCGCCCATGGCGCGGATCAACCCATCAGCATAGCCTGCCGAGAGGGTCGCGATCTTGCGGGGGCCTTTTGCGGTATAGCCTGCGGAATAGCCAACGGTCTCGCCGTTTTCCAAATCGCGCAGCTGCACCACGGGCAAAGACAGGCGCACAACGGCTTGGGCTTGGGTGAAGGGAAAGCCGCCATAAAGCCCGATGCCGGGGCGGGTCAGGTCAAAGTGATAATCCTTGCCCATCAAAATACCGCCCGTGGCCGCAAGCGAGCGCGGCGTGCTCAGCCCTTGTGTCATATCGCGGAACTGGCGCAATTGATCGGCGTTTTGGGGGTGGTCTGGCTCATCGGCGCAGGCCAGATGGCTCATCACCAGCGTGATCGGCCCCGCCAAGAGATCACCGCGAAGGGCGGCCCATTCGGCAGGCTCCATCCCGAGGCGGTTCATCCCGCTATCAAGCTGCACACCATAGGCATGATCGGGCAGCGCGTCGCGATGGCGGGCGAACTGTTCGGCACTATTGAGCATGGGCGTCAGGTCATGGTCGCGCAAAAGGGCCGCATCACCCGCCATATGCCCTGCAAAAACATTGATCTGGGGACCCTCGCCAAGCGCCTCGCGCAGGGCCACACCCTCTTCGGCCACGGCCACGAAAAACTGTCGCGCGCCTGCATAGGCCAAGGTTTTGGCGACAGTTCCCGCATCCAAGCCATAGCCATTGGCCTTGACCACCGCTGCGGTCTTGGCATCGGATTTTGCATCCAAGGCCCGCCAATTCGCGGCCAAGGCTTCAAGGTCGATATGAAGAGTTCCAGTTCCCATGCCCTTCTGTCGCGTCTTAGACCCATTTGGTCAAGAGGGCGCCGCCCGCACGGGCAAGGCAGACGCAAGGTAGGGGCAAGGTGGAGGCAAGGCAGAGGTATGAAAGGTGGCAGTATAGGCAGACAGGGCGCGCGCGCTTGCGCCCTGAATCAATAGCCGCTGTCTTCGGCCCCTTGCTGCCAAGGTTTAACCAGATTGCCAAAGCGGGTGAAGCGACCCTCAAAGCTCAATTCAATGCCGCCCACAGGACCATGGCGCTGCTTGCCGATGATCACTTCGGCCTTGCCGTGAAGCTGCTCCATATCCTGCTGCCATTTGGTCATGGCTTCGAGGTTTTCCTCACCGGGTTTTTCGCGCTCTTTGTAGTATTCGCCGCGATAGACGAACATCACGACATCCGCATCCTGTTCAATCGAGCCTGATTCACGCAAATCCGAGAGTTGGGGGCGTTTGTCTTCGCGGCTCTCGACCTGACGCGACAGCTGCGACAGGGCGATCACGGGGATGTTCAATTCCTTGGCAATGGCCTTGAGGCCTTGGGTGATCTCGGAGACCTCATTGACGCGGTTTTCGCTGCGGCCCGAGCCGCGCAAAAGCTGCAGATAGTCGATGATCAACAAATCCAACCCCTGCGGCGAGCGTTTCAGGCGGCGCGCGCGGGCGGCGACTTGGGCAATGGGCAGGGCGGGCGTGTCATCGATATAGAGGGGGCAGCTCTCAAGGTCTTGGGCTGCGCGCAAATAGCGCTGGAATTCCTGCGGGTTCAGATCACCCTTGCGGATTTGCTCGGAGGGAACCTCGGCGGCCTCGGACAAAATCCGCTGTGCAAGCTGAGCGGCCGACATCTCGAGACTGAAAAAGCCGACAACACCGCCATCGATTGTGCCCTCGCTTCCGTCGGATTTCGCACCGCGCTTGAAGGCTTTGGCGACATTGAAGGCGATATTGGTCGCAAGCGAGGTTTTCCCCATCGAGGGACGCCCCGCAAGGATCAAAAGGTCGGATTTATGGAGGCCACCAAGCATCCTGTCCAATTCGGTCAATCCCGTCGACGCCCCCGCCAAACCGCCGCCACGGTTATAGGCGGCATTGGCCATATCAACGGCATCTGTCAGCGCGCGCAAAAACGACTGGAAGCCCTTGGAGGTCGTGCCCGTGGAGGCCAGTTTGAACAGATCGGATTCCGCCTCGACGATTTGATCATCGGGGGTGGCATCATCGCGCACGGTTTGGGCGCGGTCGGCGATGGATTTGCCCAGATCAATCAGGGATCGGCGGATCGCGAGGTCATGGATCAATTGGGCGTAATCACGCGCAGCAGATGTCGCCACAGCCGAAAGCTGCAACCGCAGCAGATATTCCGCCCCGCCAAGGGTTTTCAGGCCCGCATGATCTGCCATGAAGTTTTTGAGCGTCGTGGCATCGGTCTGCTGACCTTTGACGATACGCGCGGCCGCTGTGGCGAAGATATCGGCATGCACGGGATCATGGAAATGGTCGGGTTTGACCAGATCATCCACACGGTCGAGCACATCATTGGAGGCAAGTATCGCCCCAAGAAGCTGCTGCTCGGCCTCGATATTATGCGGCAGATCTGGCGTTGTGCTGTCATCTCCTTGCGGAGGTTGAAATGCTGCGATTTCATTCATGACGGCGGCGTCCCCTGACTGCTCGGATGAAGTTTTTTCCCCTGACCCCATCCCCTATAGAAACGCCCTGCGGAGGGTCAATCTTGATAAAGCTGTGGATAGCCTGTGGGCATGTTTTCAGGGGGGTATATTGCGTGCGGGACGCGAAATCTGTCAAGATTTAGTAGAATTGTGCGCGCAAATGGCGGATGCGCGCTCAAAAGAATTTTGGAAGCTGCGAGGGCGGGCGGCGTCAGATCACGACAAGCCGCGTGAGGCGCGCCATTCCTCGGGATCTTTCAAGAATCGTTCGACCTCATTGAGGGTGTCCTCGTCGAAATCGCCTGCGCGACGGGCCTCGGCGATGACATCGGCCCAAGTGCATAGCCAATGCAATTCAACCCCATGGGCGCGCAAATTCGGGATCGTTTCATCGAAAATGCCATAGTAAAACACCACCGCCGTATGGCCGCAGCTGGCCCCTGTTTCGCGGATGGCATCAACAAAGCTGAGCTTTGAGCCGCCATCGGTCGTCAGGTCTTCGACCAGCAAAACGCGCTCACCCTCGGACATGGCCCCCTCGATACGGGCGTTCTTGCCATAGCCTTTGGGCTTTTTGCGCACATAGGTCATGGGCAGGCCCATCCGCTCGGCCACGAGGGCTGCGAAAGGAATGCCTGCGGTCTCGCCGCCTGCGATATTGTCAAAGGCCTCAAGCCCTGCGTTGCGCATCACGGTGCAGGTCAGGAAATCCATCAAGGTGGCGCGGATGCGCGGGAAGGAGATGATGCGGCGGCAATCGATATAGGTGGGCGCCTGTTTGCCACTGGCGTGCGTGAAGGGCTCGCGCGCGTTGAAATGGACGGCTTTGATATCAAGCAGCATCCGTGCGGTCATCTGGGCGATGGTGGCTTGGTCGGGATAGGTCGCAGGGATCATGGCGTCAGCGCTCCTTGGGTCGGGTCCGGATGCCTCCGGCGGAAGTATTTCGAAAGCAAAGATGGATCAGGCAACGCGCCAATACAGCGGATGTCCGGGATTGAAAACAGTGACGGGGCCGTCTTGGGTGTCGATTTTGTCGGGGTAGGCGACAGGATCGGCCTCTTTGATCAGAGTGATCGTGTCATCATTGGGGGCCAATCCGTAGCGGGCGGGACCATGCAGGGAGGTAAACCCTTCGAGCTTGTCGAGCGCGCCGTCTTCTTCAAAGACATGGGCGAGGCAGGCCATGGTATTGGTGGCCGTGAAGCAGCCCGCGCAGCCGCAGCTGGTTTCTTTGTTGTCGTCAGTATGGGGCGCGCTGTCGGTGCCGAGGAAGAAGCGCGGATTGCCCGAGGTGGCGGCGGCGCGCAATGCCTCTTGATGCGTGGCGCGTTTGGCCACGGGCAGGCAGTAGTAATGCGGACGGATGCCACCCACGAGGATATG
>ENA-OUOG01002690-OUOG01002690.1-marine-metagenome-genome-assembly--contig:-NODE-2690-length-17891-cov-6.194398_pt1 | contig 17891 bp, 12 predicted proteins | sample MGYA00248635_ERZ508505 | MGnify/ENA primary metagenome ERZ508505 (study PRJEB26176, sample SAMN06267871) | marine metagenome | isolation source: Saanich Inlet, British Columbia, Canada | place: Pacific...
CTGGTCGAGCGCATCGAGCGTACCATCATACTTGGGCCCGCAGGTCTTCTTGTGTACCTTCCAGTCTCTCTGTTGACAAGCCTCGGAGCAGTAATACACGTGCAAGCCGTGTTTCAAGCATCGGTTGCATTTCTTCTTCGAAGCAGGTTTTCCGCAACGCGTGCAGTCTTTAATCCTACGATTCGACGAGGATGACGCCGGAGTGCCGGCCCGTGACGCCGGGGCGGCGGCCCCTGGTTCGCGCGCGGTCGGGTTTTGGGACATGACTGGAGAATGGATGCGCGACGCGCCGCGTGTACGTCGCGTTTCGCGCGCCCGGGTCTGGCACCTTCCGATGAGATCTGAGCCGGGAGGTTTCCTCGGAAAGACGAACCGTCGTGGTCGCGATCATCGACGTCACGGACGTCGTTTCCCATAAAATCCATTCTCGTGTTGGACGACGTCCGGCGCCCCCCGCGGAGGTCAGTCCCGCTCGCGGTCCGCCGGGCGGACCGCATGCCCGGGTTCCGGCGGCATCGTCCCCCGCCCGACCTGGAGCTCCCGCGCGGCGCGACCGTCGAGGATGTCGTCCGTTTGACGGGTACGCGCGCCACCTCCCCCGGTCGATCTCGCCTCGAGTCGGCACCGGCGCGCACATCCTCCGTTCGCCCCGCTCGGCGACTGACCCTTCACGCCCCCGCGCCTCTCGCCTCACCCGCCCGCGTCGCCCGGCACGTCGCGCGTCGCACACGCCACCGCAGCGGATGGCCCCTCCGTTTCCGTCCGCCCGTCGCTCCTCCCCGGCGCCGGCCTCGGTCTGTTCGCGGCGCGCGATCTCGAGGCGGACGCGTTGGTGCCGGGGTGCACGTACGGCGGCGACGCGTTGACCCTCATGGAAGCAAGACGCCGTTTGAACAAGGAGTACCTCATGGCGCTGCACTTCAACGTGCACGTCGACGCGAGCGACGCGACGTGCCTCGGGTACCTCGCCAGGTACGTCAACGACGCGGAGGCGGAGCTCTCTGAGACGCGTTCCGACGATACGAAAACGCGCGGCGACGTAGCCGAAGGATCAAAAAAAAATAACGCCGCCTTCGCGAAGGATCCCGAGCGCCGTCTCGCGAGACTGCGGACCACGCGCGCGGTCGCGGAGGGCGAGGAGCTCACCGCGACGTACGGCGCGCAGTACTGGCGACTGAGGGCCGCGAAGGCGTCGACCGACGGGTGATGCCAGGAAAGCCTCCCCTGACGTATAGTCTCCACGAAACGATTCGCGACAAAAAATAATAAATCATGTGTATCAACCGAGTCTCACGAAAACTCGAGACTCTTCTGCTTCGCCTGCGCGAGCGCCTGCTCGCTCTCGATCTCCGCCTGCTGGCTCGCCCACATCGCCGCGTACACGCCGCTCTTCGTGCCCTCCCCTCGTCCCATCATCAACGCCTCGTGCGTGCCCTGCTCCACGATCATACCGTTCTCCATCACCACGATGCGGTCGCACGAGCGCACCGTCGACAGACGATGCGCGACGAAAACCGCCGTTCGCCCCCGCGCGACATCCTGCAGCGACTGCAAAATGCCAACCTCCGTCGCGGTGTCCAACGCGGAGGTGGCTTCGTCCGCTAACAGAAGCCTCGGCGCTCGCAAGAACGCGCGCGCGATGGCGACCCTCTGCTTCTCCCCGCCGGACAGTTTCACGCCGCGCTCGCCCACCATCGTGTCCAAGCCGTCGGGCATCAACGCTAACGTCTTGTCTAACCTCGCCGCCGACGCGGCTTCGAGAACCTCTGTTTCCGTCGCGTCGACTCTTCCGTACCGGAGGTTGTGTCGCAGCGTGTCGTTGAAAAGCACGGTGTCTTGAGGGACGATCGCGGTGGCGTCTCGTAACGACGATAACGTCGCGTCGCGCACGTCCACGCCGTCGACGCTCACCGAGCCGCCCGTCACGTCGTACGCGCGCAGCAGTAAACGCAGCAGCGTCGATTTCCCCGAACCGCTCGGCCCGACGATGCCCACGGATTGACCGGGCTCGATAGTAAGCGTCACTCCCTTCACCACCTCTCGGGCGTCGTCGTACCCGAAACGAACGTCGTTTAGAGAAACGCGCGCGCCCGTGACGGTTTCTGTTTTTGTTGACGGAACACCTTTTCCGTCGCCCGGTCCGTCGGGAATTTGATCGACGTCGCGCGACGCGTTCTTGGGCAGATCCACGGTACCGTCCTTCACGCTCGTGCGCGTGCTCATCACCTCGAACATCGCCTCCATGTCCACCAGGCTCTGTCGTAACTCGCGGTAGAAGAAACCTAAGAACTGTAACGGCGCCCACAGCTGGAGCAACAGACCGTTCGCCATCACCAGGTCCCCGACGCGTTCGGCCACCGGCCCGACCGCCGATAAACCGCCCCTGCCGATGCCGAGCGCGGCGGTTACTAAAACCGCCGTCATGCCGCAGGCGAGAATCACGGCTTGCCCCGCGTTGAGCGCGCTCGAGGCTCTTTCGCTGCCGAGCGCGGCTTCGTGGTACGATCGTAACAAGCCGTCGTACTGCTTCGATTCCAACTGCACGTTGCCGAACACGGAGACGGTCTCGTAGTTGAGCAAAGCGTCCACCGCCTTGCCCGTGGTCTCGCCGTCCATCGCGTTGGCGATTTTTCTCAAATCCGCGCTGTACCCTGTCATCTGCACGGTCCACGCCACGTACGCCACGAACGTCGCGAGCACGATCGCCACGACGTGCCAACTAAACGCGCGCCATAACAAACCGCACACCAGGGTCAGTTCCAACGCCGTCGGCGCGAACGTGAACACCACCGCGCGAAACACCATCGTGACCGATCGCGTGCCGCGGTCGATGATTCTTTGCAACGCGCCGGTTCGGCGGTTCAGATGGAACGACAGATCGAGATTCAGCACGTGGTTGAACACCTGAAGCGCGACCCTTCGCCCCGCCGCCTGCGCCACCGGCGTGAACGCCACCGAACGGAGCTCAGTCGCCACGCCGCTGGTGGCCTTGAACGCGCCGGAGTAGACGATGGCCATCGCCGCCGCGGTCAGAGCGGCGGCCACGCCGGCGGCGTCCGCCCGAGAGGAGAAGACGGCGGCGGCGGTGAGGTGGTCCACCGCCGTCTTGAACAAGATGGGCACAGCCAGGCCCGTGCTCTTCTGCACGAGCATGAACAGCACCGCGAACGCCAGACGCAGCGCCGTGCCCGGCTGCGCGACGGAGATCTTGTACAGGTAGGGCATCACGTCCTTGAGGTGCGCGCTCGGAGGGGGCGGGATGTCCTGGTCGTTACGCGAAGCCTGCGCCTCGGTCTTCTCGTCGGAGAAGTACGAGGTGGGGAGGTTCGTCGCGGGCGCGGGAACCGCCAGGCCGCCGCCGGGGGGAACCGCTCGAGGCGCGACGCAGACGCGCCTCGCGTGTTTCGGTCGGCCCGCGTCCGGACGCGTCGCGCGAAAGCCGCTCGAGCGGAGGCTCGCGCCGACGAATCGTCCTCGCATCGCCGGGGACGCCGCGTTCACGGTCCGGCCGCGCGTCGCGCGCGTGACAGTCGCACCCCGCGCCCAACGCGCCGCGGGGGTCATCGCGGGGAACACCATCGCAACCATCGCGCGAGCTCGTGTCGCAGCGGTGGTGCGTGTGGTGTCTGTGACGCGGCCAGGCTCCCAACGCACATCGACGTGGGACGACGAGATGATACGATAACCGACGCGAGACCGCAGCCGCAGGCTCGCCCACGTCACCGTGTGACGCGATCGGTCTTCGCGATCGAGAGATCGACGCTTTCAACGCGAGCGCTTTTTCCTTTCGTTCGCGCGGTTTTTCGGGTTTTTCGGATATCGATAAAAGGCGGAAGGCACCAACCGCGTCATTCAATCCCTTCGCCCTCGACGACCGAGGGGCCACTCCCGTTCGCGCGTCTCCCGGCGAGACGCGTCGGATCGTCGGACCGCGACCTTCGCGCGACCCGCGCGTCGTCGGTGCGCGCCGCGCGTGCAGGTCACGCCGCCTCGAGGCCTCGGAGGCGCGGTCGTCGCGTCGGGCGCATCCTTCCGTCCCAGCGGCGTTTTCGGGCGACCCGAGAAGAGTAGGAATATGTCGGGCGCGCGGTGGGCGCTCCGCCCCCTGGCGAGCGCGTCGTTCTCGCTGCGGAGCGGCTCCAGGCGCACACTGTCCCGCGCGTCGTCCGCGTGCTTCTGGCGCGCGAACGCCGCGTGCGCGCACGCGCCCGCCGTCGCGTCCGCGGCGCGACCCGCGAGACCGCCCTCCCGACGCGTCTGCTCGTCTTCGTCGGTCCCGGCGATGACTCGACACCTCGCGCGCGCGCGCGGCGCGTGCTTCTCCTCCGGCGGCGCCTCGCTCGGCGGTCATACTCGCGACGGGTCGTCGTTTGCGGCCATCGCGGGCACACCGCAGAGACGCGCGCGCCACGTCACGCACGTCAGCTCCCTTTCCGACCCCCTCCCCGAGGACATCCCAAGTTGGACGGGGCAGGCGCTGGAGACGGACGAAACCGAGACGTTGCCGTTCGAGGCGAAAACGCGCGACGAAGACGGCGAAGTACGACTCGACTCGAAAACCGAAAAAAGATCGCCTTCTTTGGAGACGCCTCCTTCGCGTACGTACGCCGTGCCCACGTCTTCGCGCATCTTCTGCAACCGCTCGCTGAACATGGCGTCGATCGCCGCGGTGGGGTTCGACATGGACTACACCCTCGCCATGTACAAACCGGAAACGTTTGAAACGCTGGCGTACGCGGAGACGAAAAAGAAACTCGTCGACGTGTACGGCTACCCTCGGGAAGTTTTGGAGTTGGAATACGACCACACGTACATGGTTCGCGGCTTGGTGGTGGACAAGAAAAGAGGCAACGTGCTGAAGATGGACAGGCACAAGTACGTCAAGGTGGCGAGGCACGGGTTCGAACCTCTGAGCACGGAGAGCCGCATCGAGACGTATTGCGCGACGTCGGCGAAAGCCGACCAGTTCTCGGGACCGGGGTACGCGAACGTCGACACGCTCTTCGCGCTCGGCGAGACGTACTTGTTCTGCCAGCTCGTTCAGCTGAAAGAGCGGTACCTACGAGAAGAAGAAGAAACAGAAGAAGAAGAAGAAGAAGACGAAGACGAATCGGAGACGAACGAAGAGGACGACGCGCTTCGGCGGCGGCGCGCGCTCGCGTGTAAACCCTTCGAGAAGATGTACGACGAGATTCGCGCTTCGGTGGATCTGTGCCACAGGGACGGTACTTTGAAACGCGCGGTCGCGGAAGATCCGGGCAAGTACATCCACGCGGACGACGCGTTGGTTCCCATGTTACGAGCGTTAAGGGCTTCGGGCAAAAAAGTGTTTTTGCTCACCAACTCGCTGTGGGACTTCACGAACGTGGTGATGAACTTCCTCGTCGCCGACCAACGGGGCGAGGCGAAAACCGTCGAGTGGATGAACTTGTTCGACGCGGTGATCACCGGGAGCTGTAAACCGGGTTTTTTCGAGAACGAACGCGCGGCGATATTCGAGGTGGACGTAAACACGAGCGATTTGCGGAACACGGACGACGGCGCGCCCATGACGCCCATCGGCGCGTCCGAGGCGGAGGACGCGCCCTTCGCCGGGCTGGCCAGTTTCTCGTCTGGGGGTAAACGCGATAAAAAACAGCCTCCTCGCGCGTACCAGGGCGGTTCGTACAGGCACTTGCACGCCATGCTCGGCGTGAGCGGCGGCAACCAGATTTTGTACGTCGGGGACCACATCTACGGGGACGTGATGCGGAGTAAAAAGACGCTCGGGTGGCGTACCATGCTCGTCGTTCCCGAGCTGGCGCACGAGCTGAAATGCCTCGAGGACGCCGAAGCCAAAGGCGCTCCCGAGGCGATTCGGAATCTTAGAAGAGAACGCGACGCGCTCAGCGACGCCGCTCAGCTTCGCCGGTGGCGCGCCTCCGTGATCCGCGACGCGAGCGTGGAAGCAGGCACGGGGTGGAGCGGCGGGACGAGTTTCGGGGACGATCCTTCCGGCGTGGACGGATACGAAGGCGCGCGCGATTTAGGCGACGCGCATTTCTTCGCGGCGGATCCCGAACTGCGTGAGTTGACCCTCCGCGCCGCCGAGGCGAAAAAGCGCCATCGAGAAAAGACCCGCGAGTTACACTTTTTGTTCCACCCTGTGTGGGGCCAGCTCATGAAGGCGGGGTCTCAGAACTCGCGGTTCGCGCACCAGCTGGAGCGGTACGCGTGCCTGTACACGAGCCACGCGAGGAACCTCGTGGCGTACTCGCCGCAGAAAACCTACCGAGGCCAGAGCGACTTCATGCCGCACGACGACCGAGGGGACGGAGAGCACCACTGACCTTTTTTTTTGACGAGCTACTGTAGGTGAAGTTTTGTAAACCACCGTTCGCATGGTTCGAAAGCGTTACAAAAACAAAACAGTAGTCTACCATATGGTACGTATTACTCTCTCACACATCTTCACCGTGTACGTCTTCGTCATCCCCGTCCTCGTCGTCGTCCTCCATAGTACGCGACGCGGCCGCGATTAAAAACGCATCCGTCGCGCGATGCAGTCCGCCGCACACGTCGCGCGCGATCTTGCGCATCACTCGTAACGAACTCAAATCCGCCCCTTTGTTGTGCGACGTGTTCGTGGACATCGTCGTGGTCATCCCTCGTGTTTCCCCGCGCGCGTCGACGGCGAACGCGACGGCGAAATCGGCGACGGCGCTCTCATCCGCGGTCGCGTCCACGACGTGCGCGTCGCCGATTCTACTCACCGTCACCGTCAACGGTACGTTCGAGACGTCCAGCCTACTACACTGCTCGGGGTCGTCGTCCAGCTCGAGCTCCGTGGGGTCGCCGCCGTTCGGGCCCGCCACGGCGGTCACCTTCGGGATCTTGCAGTCCGCCAGCGCCGCTTTTATGGCGATGGAGAGCGCGTCGAGCGCCGAGCCGTCCGCCGACAGCACCAAACACTCGCAACGCAACGCCCAGCACGTCTTGCCCTTCTGTATGCCCAGCGATTGCATGTTCAGCGCGGCGCCGGCGCCGTGGCTGTTGTCGGTGTTGTTCGTGCCGCCGCGCGAGCGCTCGCCGGAGGCGGCGGCGGATAACGACGCCGCGCCGGACGCGGAGGCGCCGAGCAAACCGCGCTCGAGCGCGCGCGCGAGCTCGGCGCCCGCCTTTTCACCGCCGCGCCCCTCGTACTTGGGGTCCGCGCTCGCGCTGAGCTCCACCGCGCACGACAGGCGGCCGTGCGTGGGGTAGGCTTTGGGCGGCGTGCCTATGTCCGCCTTCACCGCGACCATCACGTCCGTGTCGCCCAGCCGCAAACGCGCCGAGCCGCTCGCCTGGGGGGTCGTGCCCAGCTCGAGAATCATGGCGCGGTGGTCCAGACGCCCCCGGCCGTCCACGCGCAGATCCTGGTCGACGCCATCCAGCACGAAATCGCGCTCGTACGGGGAGAGGGACATGGTCGCGCTAGAGAGCGTCTCGGTCTCACGCGAGCGCGAGACGCGTCCCGAAGAGGTCTCCGAGACCTCTTCGCGCGGGGAACACGCCGAGGGGGACGCGCCGAGGCTCCGCGCGGGAAGCAGTGACGCGAACAACCGCCGACGAAAAAAACCCGCCGAGTCGAGCCGCCGACAGTCGACCTATACTGGTGCGGGACTGCGGGTCGGTCGACCCGCCTTCGGATGTTTTCCCGTAAGAGGCCGCGTCCCCGCCCCTTCGCCCACTCGGTGGGGCCGGCACGTCCGCCGCCGTCGCATGCGCAAGAGAGGCGGTCCTGCTCACGAGTGGCCCTCCACCGTCGCAGACCCCGCCCCCGCGCGCCCGGGCGCCGCGTTCGGAGCCTCGGCGTACCCGAGTCCGCACCCGCACCGCTCAACGGGAAACTCGTTCGCGAGCGATCCCGGGTCCGCGAGCGAAGACGGAGAGATGGCCGCCGCGATGTCCGCGTCGGTGAAGGACCGCACGCGCGAGTTCGCCGCCGCGGCGGAGCGCGCGGCGAAGACCCTGGCGCAGAGGCAGGGCGGCGGCCCGCCAACGTCCTCGGGTTCGACCGGTGTATCCGTGGGGGACGCCACGAACCCCCTTCTACCAGGTTCTGCTTCGCATCCATCCTCCTCGGCGCCTTCGCAAGCCGCGGGCACCAACTCCGAGTTCGCGAAGATGTCCTCGCGCATCGGCCACGGTATTCACGGCACGTCCCAGAAACTGGAGAAGCTCACGGCTTTGGCGAAGCGGTCGTCCATGTTCGACGACCCCGCGCGCGAGATCGCCGAACTCAGCGCGGTGATTAAATCAGACATCACCGCGCTCAACACCGCCATCGCCGAGTTACAGAATCACGCCGCGAGGGTTTCGGCGACGAAACAAGGAAGCGATCACAGCGTGACGGTGGTTGATACGTTGAAGACGCGTTTGATGGGCGCGACGAAATCGTTCAAAGAAGTGTTGACGATGCGGCAGGAGAACGTCAAGGCGCAGAGCGAGCGGCGGAAGATGTTCTCGAACGAGTCGAAGGTGCCGAACCGCCCGAACCCGTTCGCGCGGCCGCGCGGGCCGGACGGGAAGATGGTGGGAGGCGGCGCGGGGGGGGCTGCTGGGAATTTCCCGAGGCTCGCCGACGGAGGGATGGGGAGCGCGGGAGGCGGCGGGGGGCCCGGGGGGTTTTTGCAGGGTGGGACTCGAGACGCCGGCGGGTTCGACGGACACATCACCGGGAACAACTACGGCAACGCGCAGAACCAGGTGTTACTGGCGAACCAGGATGCGTACATGAACTCTCGTTCCGAGGCGTTGCAGAACGTGGAGCGGACGATCACCGAGCTCGGCGGGATCTTCCAGCAGCTCAGCACGATGGTCGCCGAGCAGGGCGAGATGGCGGTTCGCATCGACGAGAACGTCGAGCAGAGCGTCGCGAACGTGGACGCCGCGCAGACGCAGCTCTTGAAGTACCTCAACTCGGTCTCCAGTAACCGATGGCTCATCATGAAGATCTTCGGAGTGCTCATCAGCTTCCTGGTGTTCTTCATCGTGTTCATCGCGTGACGACTAAGTGTGGAGTAGCGTGGTGAGGCACGAGAGATGTATGTCGACGAACGAACAGGTGTGACGAGTCGAGTTCGAGACACGACGCGACCTCGAACCCGAACAGCGCTTTCCGCCCTCGGACGTTTTCAGACCTGTTCACGCGTCGTCATAACGTGCGGCTTTTTTTCCTATGTTGGCACCCCTGCGCTCCTCAGACGCCCGAGCGCGGCTTAGCACGAACGCGGCGCGGATGGCCGCGGCCGAGGCGCCGAGCGGCGCGGGCGCGACGCCCGCTCGCGAGCCCGAGACCGTGACCTTCGCCGCGCGGGACGCGACGAGCGGACCCGACTCGGATCTCGTCTCGCGCGTGTTTTTGCGGTGCGCGTGGCGTCACGACGAGCGTTCGTTCGACGTCACGCTGGTGGCCCCGGGAACCGGCGCGCAGCCCCCCACGGTGTGGCGCGCGCTGAATTGCCGCCAGCCCTCGAACGTGCGGTTCGACAACTGGTACGACCGAGCCGTCGGCGCGTTGGCATCGCTCGAGGCCGGGGACCACTTCCGATTCGAGTTCGCCCCGAAAACGAAAACGAAAACGAGCGCCGGCGCCCCGGGGAGCGCGCTCCCCGGGGGCGTGGGCGCGTTCCTGCGCGCCGCGGACCCCGCGGACGCGGACCGCGCGCCGCCGCCGAGCGCCGTGCTTCGGTGGACTTGGCACGAGGCTCCACGTGGCACGCCGCGGGACACGTGGAACGACGATGCGACGGCGAACCCGCCGGCGCCGACGGCGTCGGCGTCGGCGTCGGACCGGAGACTCGTCGGGACGGCGGAGCTCGAACGCGTCAGCGACACAAACACCGACGCGATGATGTCGTCGTCCCCAGAGTCGTATGCTATCGTCGTCGCGTTATACGGCGAGTCCGTTCGACGCAACGAGACGCTTCGTTCGGTTTGCCGTTCGCTCGAGCGCGACGTCGCCGCGTCGCGATCGGCGGAGACGCTCGCGCGTTTAGAGCTCGAAAAGTTCGCGGACGCGCGCGCGGCGTCGCGCTCGGACCTCGCGACGCGCGTTTCTCTCTTGCTGAACGAGAAGAAGAGGCGGATACGCGAGCTCGAGCTCGACTTGAACGCCGCGCACGCGCAGGTGGACGCGCTGGAGAGGACGGCGAGAGAAGCGCAGGCGACGTACGCGGGTGCGAAAGAAAAAGAATACGACGACGACGACGACGACGACGACACCGAGGACGAGGCGGTTGAGCTGGAGGCTCGGCGCGCGCGTTCGGCGTCTCGCAGGTCGGGAGAGTTTGAGACTCTCGGAACGGGCCTTACGCGTTCACCGGCGCGTGAGGGTTCAGTCGAGGGAAAACGCAAAGACCGCCTCCCCGCGCGCGCGGCGGCGACGAAAAAGAAGAGACGCGAGAGCGCGTCCCGCGACGCCGCGGACGTCGCGACGGCGGGTGATGCGGATTTGGGGACGGAGGGCACTCTGGGGACGCAGGTCTCTTTGGGGACGCAGGGCACTCTGGGGACGCAGGTCTCTCTGGGGACGCAGCGCGCTTCGGGGACGCAGCGGCGACAGACCACGAGGAAACCGGGCCGGCGCGTGATCGGGGACGACATAGGGGACGACTTGAACTTGTTTTAAACCGTGAACGCGTTTTCCTTTCGCGACGGTCCGCCGACGGTCCTTTCGTCAGTCGCGCTTGATGCGTTTGCCCGGCGGCTGCACCCCCGCGGCCGCCTCCTCGGCGTCCCGCTTCTTGATGGCCGCCTCCGCGTCCTTGTTGTCGTTCTCCACCAGGATGCCTCCCTTCCAGCAGCCGGTTTTGAGCCCGATCTGCTTGTTGCGTTCGTACTCCGCCTGCACGTCTGTCTTGGATCCGATCCAGCCGTGGTAGCGATTGAGTCCTTGCGACCCGATCGCTCGGCTGGCTTTGATTCGGATGAACAGCACCTCGCGCCCGGGGCAGAACTCGTCGATGATCTTGCGCCACGAGCTCGGGTCGATGCCGTGCTTCTCGATGCCTCGGTACAGGTTGTCCCAGTCCGCGTCGTTCCACTTGGCCTTCTCCGCGGCGTACACCACCTTCTTGGGCTTGAAGAACTGCTGGTTCAGCGAGCCGTCCGCGTTGAGCGCGTCCGCGCGGGTCACCGCGAGGCGGGTGGCGTTCGCCCACGCCACGCGCGGGTCGTCCGTCCCGGGGCCGGGCGTTCCGGGGGGGGTGGCCATCATAGTGTCCGCCATGAGCAGTCGGGGACGCGCGTCGGTGCGGGCGCGCGGGCGGATGTGAAAGCGGATCTGAGGAAGAGATTTTAAAATTTGGGCACCCGCATTGAACGACTGTGGGCACCCTCGTGAAAGTCGTGACGAGCGAAAGCTCTGCAAAAACCGAGAGTTGGCGCGCGTCGTCATCCCACCCCGCGCGGGCCTCCGTAGCGCTCAGGGCGACACAGGTTCCGCCGGAAGAGGCATGTCTTTCGCGCTTTCGGAGACGCACGCGTGCGCCCCCGCGACGACGCGCGGCCGAGGCACGCTCCTCGGCGCGCACGCGGGCAAGCGTTTGGTGTGCTACGCCAACGGCAAGCAGATCGTGGTGCGGTGTTTGTCGGACGACTCCGCGACCGTGTTCTACGACGGCCACCAGTACCCCACGACGGTCGCGCGCGTCTCCCCGAACGGCGAGTGGGTCGCGAGCGGCGATAAAAGCGGCGTCGTGCGGATCTGGGGCCTGAACGATGACCAGACCCTCAAGGCGGAGCACCGCGTTTTGAGCGGCGCGGTGGATGACATCCAGTGGAGCGCCGACGGCCAGCGACTCGTCGCGTGCGGCGACGGGCGCGGCGGCGCGTTCGCGCGCGCGTTCCTGTGGGACTCGGGGTCGAGCGTCGGGGACATCAGCGGCGCGACCAAACGCGTGAACTCGGTGGCGTTCCGACCGAAACGCCCGTTCAGGATCGCCGCCGCGTCGGAGGATTTCACCGTCGGCTTCTTCGAGGGCCCGCCGTTCGCGTTCGCGGGCGTGCGACACAAGCACGGCAACTTCGCCAACTGCGTGCGTTTCTCCGACGACGGCGCGTTGTTCGCGTCCGTGGGGAGCGACGGGGTCGGCGTCGTGTACGACGGCGCCACGGGTACTCCGCTGGCGACGTTACCGAAGAAAGAGGGATTCGGCGGAAACCAAAACGACAATAAAAAAAAAGGGCACGCCGGATCTATATACGCGTGCGCGTGGTCGCCCGACGGAAACGTTTTGCTCACCGTCGGCGCGGACAAGACAGCCAAAACGTGGGACGCATCCGTCGTTCTCGGGCTTTCAGAAGCTTCTTCGGGAGCTTCGTCTTCTCCCACGTCAGGAGATCGATCCACAGACGCGTTACTACAACTCGAGGTCTTAACCACGTACGCGTTCGGGCTTCCGAAACAATCCGTGAACGACATGCAGGTTGGGTGTTTGTTCGTGGGCGACGACGCCGTGACGCTGTCGCTCGACGGGACGCTCAACGTCCTGGAACGAGCCGCGCGTGTCGAGAAGACTGTCGAGACTGTCGAGCCACGCGACGGCGACGCTCCGACGATGACGCCGAGTGGGTGTTCGCGAACCCTGAAAGGACACGCCAAACCAATCGTCGCGCTGGGAAGGCTGGCGAAAAAAAGCGGATCGGACGCGCAAAGCTCGGAGACGTACGCGACGATATCTGTCTCCCTCGCGGCGATCGCCATTCCCGACGCCGAGGCTTCCGTCGCGTTTCGGTGGCGGTCGACGTCGGGCGGCGATTTGGTATCGGCGGAGCCCGTCAGTCTCGGCCACGGCGGCGGCGCGGTGGTGGCGCTCGCGTCGAGCCTCGACGGGAAAAGAATTTTGAGCGTCGGCCTGGACGACGTCGCGAGGGTGTTCTTCGCGGAGACGAACACCAGCGCGCGAGTGTGCGCGTTGCCCGGTCAGCCGAGGAACGTCGCCGTCTCGAAAGACGGCGCCGTCGCCGCCGCCGTTTGCGGCGACGAAGACGTGGCGGTGTTTCTCGTAGGCTCCGGCGCTTTCGAAGAAACCGCGGCGGCCTCCGCGACGATCCGCGCGATTTCGAACGCGCGCGCGGCTGCCTGCGTCTCCGTCTCGAAAGACGGCGATTCGGTGTTCGTGGGATCGAAAGACGGTGCCGTGACGACGCTTAGTGTCTCCGTGGACAAAAAAGAAGGCGCGTCTGATGATAAGGCTCTGCGAGTCTCGCGTGGAGACGACGACGCGACGCCTCTTTTTGCAACGACTCGGCACAAAGCCGAGATCGTCGCGTTGGCGTGTTCCCCGACGCGAAACGACATCGTCGCGTCCGCGGACGCGTCGCGGCGCGTCTTCGTGCACGACACGTCGACGAACGCGTTGACGCACCCGAACCACGAGAAACTCATCTTCCACGCCGCGCGCATCACCGCGCTGGCGTGGTCCCCGGATGGGAAGAGGCTGGCGTCCGGGTCGCTGGACGGATCGCTCATCGTGTGGGACCCATGGAGCAGCGGCGCGGACAGGGTGACCATCAAAAACGCGCACCAGGGAGGCGTGACTTCCCTGTTGTGGATTGACGAGAAAAGTGTGTGCACGGGGGGATTCGACGCGTGCGTGCGGACGTGGACGGTGTGACGCGACGTTGTTACTTCATCATACGAAGAGAAGATATCGATGGGATCCCGTGCGTTTTTCCTGTCGGGAGGTGACGGTACTCGGTTCGTTCGCGTAGCTCCACTGTGGGACCATCACACGTCGTCGTGTGCGATGTCTGATCGCGATCGTACGTGTCGATACGTCGTACAAGCCCGTCATATCGCGTCAAGGCGTGCCTTTCCCGCCTGCGCTCGCGTCCTCCGACCCCCCTTGCGAGTCGACCGCGTCGAAGCGACGAAAAAACGAAACGAGGGGAACGACACGTCAGCGAGCGTTAAATTTTGTGTCCCGAACCTGTCTCGAGCGAAACGCTTCGTTTTCGACTTGGCTTCAACGCACGAAATCACTCCGCTCCGCGCACCGACGCACCCACACCTCACGTACCACTTCTCATCACTCAAGATGGCGATCACCTACGATAAGGCGATGCAGGTGTACTTCGGCATGTACGCGGCGACCATGACCACCTTCCCCGACGAGTACGTACCTCCCCCTTTCCGGCCCGACCGAGGTCGGCGAAATTCCCGAAATCGAATGCGAAATCGAACGCGCGTTTTCCCGAACGCGCCCGCGCCGGCGACGGCGTCGTTTCGCGCGCGCGACTGACCGACGCACCCCTCGCGCCCCCGTTGTTTTCCTCGCAGAGTCTGGGGCAAGGACGGCCTCGGCCAGCTCCCGTACTTCTTGAAGCCCGTCGGCGACGCCCTCGCGCCCGCCGGATTCTTCGCGCGCCTCGTCGGGATGTTGTTCGGCCTGCTCGTGTTCGGCCGCCTCAAGTGCGGCGTCTCCGAGGACGCCTTCTCCAAGCAGACCATCGCGTTCCACGTCGCGTCCCTGCTGCCCTTCGGCAACATCGCGCTCAACACCACCGCCGACTGGACCAAGTGGGTGTGGCAGCTCCAGGTGGTCATCAACGTCCTCCTCGCGCTCTGGGGCGCGCAGTCCACCGGCCTGCTCGGCGGAGGCAAGAAGAAGGCCAAGCGCTCCACGCGCAAGAGGGCGTGAAACGCAAGAGCTTCTCGCGTTTTTTCGTGACCTGGTCACGCGTTTTTTTTCCCTTTGCCAAAAAAGCCAAAAAAAACCGAAAAGCGAAGCGCGCGACGCGGAGTCGAGTCGCGGTTGTGACGTGAAAAACCAAAATCCCACCAAAGAAAACGGTCGACACACGCGACGAGGATCTCCACGCGCTCATGACTCCTATTGATTCGTCCTCCATGGATACATCACCTTCTACGTTTATGACCTATCGCCGTTTCGATTCGTCGCGCGACGCGCTTTCGAAACACTTCTTCAGCATAGCGCGCAACTTGCCCTCGCCCATTCCGCGGAGAAGCGCGGCGTTTCGCGCGCGAATGTCATCTCCCGGCCCTTTATCGAACCAGCTCTCGTCCGCGGCGTCCACGTCGGATTGCCGCAGCAGGTGCAGAACGGGGTGCGGGGACCGACCGGTATAGTCCGCGGGGTCGACCGCGTTTGTCGTGTTATCCGAGAAGGCGTCGCGATCGTCGTCTTCGTCGTTTTCGTTTTTTCCACCCGCCGCGTTTGCGTGTTTCCAATCTGCCCTCGTGTCCGCGCCGCCGCGCATCGCGGCGTGCTCGGCGATCATCTTCCTCAGCGCGGCTTCGTCGGGCGGATCCGAACTAACGGCCGTGTCGTCCACGGGCGGACCCGTATCCAGGAACGTGCATATGTACCCCCCCGACCCGACCTCGTCCTCGGCGCTAGAATCGGTCTCGCCAAACGTCGCGCGCGGGTGGAAAGGGACGATCTCCACCAAGTCACCGACGAGGTCGAGTTGCTCGGTTACATCATCCGGAAGCGATTCCGTCAACCGGCGCGCCTCTTCATCCGCGACGACACGCGCGCCCTCCATGAACCCCTCGAACGTCGCCGCGCCGAGCGCGTTGACGCTTCTAGGGGACAGGACGATGAGCGTCGTCGCCGCCTCCGCGACGGGCGCGTCGCGAAGCACCGCGAGCGCGTCGCGGATCTCGAGCCGCAGCGCCTCGAGCGTCAAAGCGTGCGTCACCTGCACGGTGGTGCCGGGAAGCGCCGCGCGCGCGAAAGGGCACAGGTTCAAGCCCATGACGATGGTGTCCAGCCACGCGCGCGTCTCGCGCTCGACGCGCTCAGCGACGGCGGTGTCGTCCTCCGCGTCGGACGCCGAGCGCGCGGAGGCGGAGGCGGAGGCGGCGGTGCGCCCCGGACGCGCATCGCGACGTCTCCGCGGCTGCTCCGCGGCGTCGCGCGCGCGCTCGCCGCGGCGACACCGAGGCGCGCGCCTCGCGACGGGAGGCACCGCGCGCGCGCAGAGGGACACCATCTCGGGCGTGCCGCGCGAGGGAGCGCACGCGCGCCTCCGAGTCTGGCGAGACGGGGCTTTCTCGGGGACTCGGCCTCGTCCAAAAAGTGCACGCAAAAAGCGCACGAAAACCTCGAACGTGCCACACTTCGCGCCGCGCGCGCCGCGATGCCCATCGCGCGCATCAAGGACACGACGTTCCACCGCGAGGTGTACGAGCCCGCGGAGGACAGCTTCCTGCTCGTGGACGCGCTCGCCGCGGAGTGGCGCTCGACGCTCCGTCTCCGCCCGCCCCGCGTCGTCGTCGAGGTGGGATGCGGCACCGGGTACGTCATCGTTTCCGCCGCGCTGCTCGCGCGCGAGCACGAATCGTCGCGCGAGGAACCCATGGACGACGACGCCGCGGCGGAGGCGACGACGAGCGCCGCCTCGACAGGAACGCCTTCCTGTCGCTTCTACGCGACGGACGTCAACCGCGACGCGCTCGAGGCGACGCGGGCCACCGCGGCGGCGCACGACGTGGCGCACCTTCTCGAGACGCACGAGTGCGACCTCCTCTCCGCGCCTGGTCTGTTGGAGTCGCTGCGGAACAAAACGGACGTGCTGTTGTTCAACCCCCCGTACGTCCTCACGCCCAGCGAGGAGGTCACTTTGGGCGGCGTCGCCGCGGCTTGGGCCGGGGGTAAGGACGGACGCGAGGTCACGGACCGCTTGTTGCCCCTCGTGTTTGACGTACTCGCCCCCGGCGGGACGTTTCTGCTCATCCTGCTGGAGCAGAACAAACCGAGTGAGGTGAAAAAAATGCTCGAAAAATTCGGGTTAGAGTGCGACGTCGTCGCGACGACCTCCGCGGACGAAGAGAGACTGCACGTCATGCGGGCGAGGAAACCGCCGTGTTAGCGTAGTCACGCGACGAGGCCTCATCGTCCGGCGTCGCCTCGTCGTCCGGCGTCGGAGTACTCGCGCCTTACTACCGAGTAGTTTTTGCGCTTCTAGAGCGTTAACGCGACGACGTTCGCGCGGCGTTCGCGTTACGGAATTTTTTTAGAGTCGCTTCATAAAACGTCGTCACTCCGTCATCGCCATCGCGGCTTCCGCCTTGAGCTCGTTTAAGATCTTGTTCCTGCTGTCCGAGTTGGTCACCTTTATCCCGCGAATTGTCGCGCCCTTGCGCAGCTTCAGCTTGGTCTGCACCTTCCCCACCGGCACGTTCTTGATGATCTTGCGCGAGTTTTTCGTCTTGCCCGCGCCCCCGGTCTTCTTGACGAGCGCCGTCTTGGAAACCTTGAGGAGCTTCGAGGGCGCCTGCGCGTCTCGAACCTTGGGCTTCCCCGCGCGGGTCTTCAACTTACCCACGGCCTTCGCCTCAACGAGACCGTCGCCGCCGTCCACACCCATCACACCGAGAGTCTCAAGCACCTTCTCTTCCCGTTTCGCCGCGCGCGCGGCTTTCGCCGCAGCCTCTTCGCGTTCGCGACGCATGGACTCCTGGTGCTGATTGTTCCACCGCTTCTTCGAGTTTTTCTTGCTCATCCTTTCGTGCTCAACGCGGGCGGCGCGGGCGCGGGAGGTGCGGTGAGGCACGGTTCGGGAACTCCGACCGGGAAGGACACAGTCGAGCGCCGCGAGTGTCTCTTGGTTCGCCGGGCGCGCTGGTGAAGGCGCCGGGTGCGCGTGACCGAATGCTTCGGGCGGCCGCCGCCGCCGCGAAAATCCGCACGACACCGACATGCGCACAATTTTTCCCCGAAACAGAAAAGTGTGCGCGGACATTTCCTTCCCCAAGAGGCGCTCGCGGTCACACCCCTCGGCACCGGCTCGAGATGACGCGAGAGGAGCGCGCGGGGGTTCTTGAAGGAGGCGCGAGCGGCTCGTGATGGGTGTGAAGCGGTGCCCGCATGGCAAGGTGAAACACAGCTGCGCGG